>JADMIO011227310.1_pt1 | contig 17229 bp, 17 predicted proteins | sample 8958161 | NCBI WGS metagenome assembly JADMIO01 (sample SAMN16585339, study PRJNA669376) | soil metagenome | isolation source: Crop rotation soil | place: USA: Cullars Rotation, Alabama | collected 2011
GGAGGCAAACGTGCTGCCACCCGGGCTGTCGATGCGCAACACGACCGCCTTGACGTCGTCGTCGAAGCGCGCGTCGCGCAGCTTGTCCGCAAGCGTGTCCGAGCCGATCGAGCCGGGTGACTGCTCGCCGGGCACGATCTCACCCGCGGCGACGATCACTTCCACCTTGTTCGACGACTTGCCCTTGAGCGCCTTGCCCGGGTGAACGTTTGCGAGGTAGTCCTTGAGGCTCACGCCCTTGAACGAATGCTTGTCCTCGTCCTTGCCCGTCACACGAGCGAGGCGTTCTTCCACTTCGTAACGGCCCTTGAGCGCCGTGACGAGCCCGGCGTCGAGCGCGACGCGGGCCATGTCACCCTGCGACTTGCGCAGCGCATCCGGCGCCTCGTCGGCGTACGCCTGGAGCACTTCGGGCTTGATGCGACGAGCCCTCGCGACGTCCGCCTTCCAGGTGCTCCACACCGAGTTGAGCCAGGCGAGGCTTTCCTCGCGCTCCGCCGGCGACATGTCGTTGCGCGTGAACATCTCGACCGCGGACTTGTACTGCCCGACGCGGAACACGTTCCAGTCGACGGACAGCTTGTCGAGCGCGTCCTTGACGAACAGGCCGTAGTTCGCGAAGCCGTCGACGTACGCGACACCGTAGGGATCGAGGTAGATCTCGTCGGCGTGCGCCGCGAGGTAGTACTGCGGCTGGTCGTAGTACTCGCCGAAGGCGATGACCGGCTTGCCGCTCTGGCGGAACGCGTCGATCGCGCGCCCGACTTCCTGCAGCTTCGCGGTGCCGCCGCCCTCGAGCCCGCCGAGGTCGAGGTAGAGCGCACGAATGCGATCGTCGTCCTTCGCGGACCGGATCCCCTCGACGACGTCGCGCAGGCGCGTTTCGACCGGCGCCTGGTTCAGCGTCTCTTCGACCGCGCGCTCGACGGGGTCGCCGCTCAGTTGCTCGACGAGCGGACCCTCGGGGCGGATCACGAGGGCCGCTTTGCCCGGCACGACCGGGTTCGAGTGCGAGAACAGCGAAATGACGATCGCGAAGATCAGCAGCAGCAGCACCAGGTGCAGGACCTTGCGCAGGCCGTCGAGGCCCACCCAGATCCAGTGCAGGACCCTGCGGATGACACGCATCGTCGGAGCCGGCCTCGGTCAGACCTTCTCTTCGATGCGGGCCGACTTGCCGGTGCGCTCGCGCAGGAAGTAGAGCTTCGCGCGGCGGACGTTGCCGCGACGCTTCACCGTGATCGCGCCGATCGACGGGCTGTAGGTCTGGAATACGCGCTCGACGCCTTCGCCGTGCGAAATCTTGCGCACGGTGAATGACGAGTTGAGGCCGCGATTGCTCTTCGCGATCACGACGCCTTCGTAGGCCTGCACGCGCTCGCGGTCACCTTCCTTCACCTTCACCTCGACGACGACGGTGTCGCCCGGTCCGAAATCCGGCACTTCGCGGGTCATGCGCTCTGCATTGAGCGCGGCAATGATGTTGGCCATGTTCGTTACACCTTCAAACGCAGTCTTTGTCTTTGTCCCTGGATTCACGTCGCGTCGCATCCTGCTCCGCCTGGTATTCCGCGAGTAGCTTGCGCTCCTCGCTCGTCAACGTCCGTTTCGCGAGCAGGTCCGGCCGGCGCTGCCACGTGCGGCCGAGCGCCTGCTTGAGCCGCCAGCGCGCGATCGCCGCGTGGTTGCCGTTCGTGAGCACCTCCGGCACCGCGCGACCCGCCCACTGCTCGGGCCGCGTGTAGTGCGGCCAGTCGAGCAGCCCGTCGGTGAAGGATTCCTGCACCGCCGAATCGGCGTCACCCAGCGTTCCGGGCAACAACCGCGCGACCGCATCGATCACCGTGAGTGCGGGCAACTCGCCACCACTCAGCACCACGTCACCCACCGAGACGCATTCGTCGATGCACTGCTCGACGAACCGCTCGTCGACGCCTTCGTAGCGGCCGGCGACCAGCACGAGCTCGGCGAGCCCTGCGTACTGTGCCACTTTTCGCTGCGTCAACGGCACACCGTCCGCCGCGAGGTGGACACGATGCGCCGCAGGCACCCTCGCCGCGGCCGCCGCCATCGCCTGGCGCAATGGCTCGGCCTTCAGCACCATCCCGGGTCCGCCGCCGTACGGGCGGTCGTCCACCGTCTTGTGCACGTCCGTGGCGAACTGCCGCGGATTCACCGTCTCGACCGCGAGCACGCCACGCTCGAGCGCACGTCCCAGCACGCCGAAGCCGAGTGCGTGCTCGACGAACTCCGGGAACAGCGTCACGACGACGATGCGCACCGCGGGCCTCAGTCGTCCGGGTGCCAGTCGAACGTCACGCGCCCTGCCACGAGGTCCACGTCGACGAGCCGTTCGCGGACCATCGGCACCAGTCGCTCGCGCCGGCCCTCGTGCAGCACCGCCACGGGGTGTGCCGGCAGTTCGAGGAACCCGTCGACGCGCCCGAGCGCCACACCGTCCCGGTTCACCGCATCGAGCCCCAGCAGGTCATGCAGGTAGAACTCGCGCGATGCCGTGGCCGGCAGTGCCGACCGAGGAACGCTCACTTCGCTTCCCGTCAGGCCTCGCGCCGCGTCGCGCGTCTCCAAGCCCTCGAGCCGGACGGCAATCACCTGCCCGGCCCGCTTCCACTCCATCACCCGTGCCTGCTGCACCGGCTCGCCGTTCCGGAGCAGTGTCCAGTCGGGGTAGGCCGTGATGCCTTCGGCAGGCTCGGTGTACGAAATCACCTTGATCCAGCCCTGCACGCCGTGCGGGGCGCCCAGCTTGCCGAGGATGACCGTGCCTGGGCCCACGAGCCCTCCGCTTGCGCTCAGGCGGCGGCCGGAACCTGCGACTGCTGCGCCTTGCGATAGCCCTTGATCAGCTGCCGAACGCGATCGGACGGCAAGGCGCCGACGCCGAGCCAGTGGTCGATGCGCGCGAGGTCGAGGCGCAGTTCCTGGCTCGCGCCGCGAGCGACGGGATTGAAAAACCCCACCTGCTCGAGCGAGCCGCCACCCGCGCGCCGGCTGTCGGTCACCACCACGTGGTAGAAGGGCTCCTTCTTGCCGCCGCGGCGCTGCAAACGGATCGTCACCATCTTCGTCGTTGCCTCGAGGGAAACGGCCCGGCATCGCAAACGCATTGCCCGGCCAAAAAAGAGCCGCGAACTATAACCAAAAAGCGAGGCAAAAGAAATACTTGTGCGGCCGATACCAGGGCTAGCGAAGCCCGGGCGGCATGCGCCCGCCCATCGCCCGCATCATGCGGCTCAAGCCGCCCTTGCCCATACCTTTCATCATCTTCTGCATCTGCAGGAAGTTCTTGAGCAGCCTGTTGATTTCGGCGACCTGCGTGCCCGATCCCGCCGCGATCCGGCGCTTGCGCGACCCGTCGATGTTCTTGGGAAAACGGCGCTCTTTCCGCGTCATCGAGCAGATGATCGCGATCTGGCGCTTCACCTCGCGCTCGTTGCCCTGTGGCACCTGCCCCGCCTTGGCGACCAGGTGCGCCGGCAGCTTGTCCATGAACGCCGCGACACCGCCCATCTGCTGGAGCTGTCGCAACTGACCCAGCAGGTCGTCCAGGTCGAAGTCCTTGCCCTTCGCGACCTTGCGCGCGAGCTTTTCGGCTTCTTCGCGGTCGACCTTGCGCGTGACTTCCTCGACGAGCGAAAGCACGTCGCCCATGCCGAGGATGCGCGAAGCCATGCGCTCGGGCTGGAACGGCTCGAGGGCATCCGGCTTCTCGCCGGTGCCGACGAACAGGATCGGCTGGCCCGTGACTTCGCGCACCGACAGCGCGGCGCCGCCGCGTGCATCGCCGTCCGCCTTGGTGAGCACGACGCCCGTGAGCCTGAGCGCGGCGCCGAACGCACGCGCCGCGTTCACGGCATCCTGGCCCGCCATGCTGTCGACGACGAAGAGCGTCTCGATGGGATCGAGCGCCGTGCCGAGCTCACGCACTTCACCCATCATCTCGTCGTCGACGTGCAGCCGGCCCGCCGTGTCGACGAGCAGCACGTCGTAGACGCCGCGGCGCGCGGCCGTGAGCGCGTTGAGCGCAATCGCGAGCGGCGCCTCGGTCGCCGCTGCAGGGGCCACGTCGATGTCGAGCTGCTGGCCGAGCCGCTCGAGCTGCAGCAGCGCCGCCGGCCGCTTGACGTCGGTCGACACGAGCAGCACGCGCTTCTTCTCGCGCGTCTTGAGCCACAGTGCGAGCTTGGCCGCGGTGGTGGTCTTGCCCGCGCCCTGGAGGCCCGCGAGCAGCACGACGGCCGGAGGCTGCACGCGCAGGTTGAGCGGACGCACGCCTTCGCCCATCACGCGCACGAGTTCCTCGTGGATGATCTTGATGAGCGCCTGGCCAGGCGTCAGGCTCTTCTGGACTTCCTGTCCGACGACGCGTGCGCGGACCCCGTCGATGAACGTCTTGACGACGGGCAGCGCGACGTCCGCCTCGAGCAGCGCCATGCGCACCTGGCGCAGCGTGTCGCCGATGTTCTCTTCGGTCAGGCGGCCGCGGCCGCGCAGGCCGTCGACGACGGAGGCAAGACGGGCAGAAAGCTTGTCGAACACGGTGCGCGTCCGGGGAAAGGGCGGCAATTATAGAGGGCGTGGGTGCGTCCGTGGCATGATGGCGCGGTCTCCTCGGGCTTTCGGGTTCCCCGCTTGCTGTTGCCCCTGATCGCCGTCGCCTGTTACGTCATCGGCGCCGCCTGGCTCGCCATCGCCACGTACCAGCATCGCAGCGAACCGCAGTCGGCGCAGGGACGCGGCGGCCGCATCGCGGCCGTCGGCATCGCAGGCGTCGGCGTGCTCGTCCATGCGGTGGCGCTCGTGCAGGAACGTCACCTCGCGCCCCAGGCCGCGCTGTCGCTCGGCGACGTGCTCGCGCTCGTCGGGCTCGTGATCGCGGTCACCGCACTCTTCATGTCGATACGGCCCGGCCGCCGTGGCGTCGCGGCACTGCTGCTCTTCATCGCCGCGGTGCTCGAAGCGGCGTTCTCGGAAGGCGGCCGGCGCTTCTCCATCGACCAGCCGGGTTGGGAGCTTGCGTTTCACGTGGCGATGGCGACCACGGCGTTTGCCTTCCTGACGATCGGCATGGTGCTCGCTGTCGCGCAGGTGATGGTCGATCGACGGCTGCGCAGCCGTCGGCCGCTGGGCTGGCTCAAGATCCTGACGCCGATCGAATCGCTCGAGTCGGCGTGCTTCCAGAGCATCCTTGCCGGCTTCGCGGTGCTCACGCTCGCGCTCGTGAGCGGCGCGTTCTTCGTGCAGAACCTTCTGGCACAGCACCTCGTGCACAAGGTGACGCTCGCACTCGTCGCCTGGGTGGTGTTCGGCGTGCTGCTGCTCGGGCGCCTGCGGTTCGGATGGCGCGGTCGCAAGGCGCTGCGCTGGACGTTCGCGGGGTACTCGCTGCTCGGGCTCTCGTACTTCGGCAGCAAGATCATCCTCGAGAACGTGCTCGGCAAGCACTGGGGCTGACGCGCCGTGGGCGACCTTCCGCTCAGCACGCTCACGATCCTTCTCGTCTCCGCGATCCTGCTCTCGGCGTTCTTCTCGGGCACCGAGACGGCGCTCATGAGCGTGAACCGCTATCGGTTGCGCCACCTCGTGCGCGAGGGCAGCCGTTCGGCGCGCATGGCCGAGGCCCTGCTCGAGCGCCCAGACCGGTTGATCGGCATGATCCTGGTCTGTAACAACTTCGTGAACCTCGCCGCGGCCTCGCTCGTCACGGTGATCACGCTGCACCTGGGCGGCGAGACGCTCGCCGCGATCGGCGTGGCCCTGTTCACCGTCGTGCTGATCATTTTCGGCGAGGTCGCGCCCAAGACCATCGGTGCGCTGTACCCGGAGCGGATCTCGCTGCCCGCGGCCGTCATCTACACCGGCCTGCTCAAGGTGCTCTACCCGATCGTGGCCGCGACCAACCTCATCGCGAACGGCGTGCTGCGCCTGCTCGGCATCTCGCGCGAGGACGTGAGCCGCACCTCGCTCAGCAGCGACGAGCTGCGCACCGTCGTGGCCGAGGCGAGCACGGTGATTCCCCACCGCCACCAGCGCATGCTCATGAGCATCCTCGACCTCGAGAAGATCGCGGTCGACGACATCATGGTGCCGCGGCACGAAATCTTCGGCATCGACCTGAACGACGACTGGGACGACATCGTCGAGACGCTGCGCGACTGCCGCCACACGCGCGTGCCGGTCTACGCGGGCAACCTGGAATCGCTGATCGGCATCCTGCACCTGAAAAAGGTCGCCCGCATGCTCGTGCGCGGTGAGTTCGACCGCGACGAGCTCGTCGCGCTCGCGAAGACGCGCGAGCCGTACTACGTGCCGGAAGGCACCTCGCTCAACACGCAGCTGCTGCAGTTCCAGCGGCAGCGACGACGCATGGCGTTCGTCGTCGACGAGTACGGCGACGTGCAGGGCCTCGTCACGCTCGAAGACCTGCTCGAGGAGATCGTGGGCGAGTTCACCTCCGACACGAGCATCCTGCACAAGGATGTGCACCGCGAGCGCAGCGACAGCTTCGTCGTGAACGCCTCGGCGAGCGTGCGCACGCTCAACCGCAAGATGGGCTGGTCGCTGCCGACGACCGGGCCGCGCACGCTCAACGGGCTGATCCTCGAGCAACTCGAGACGATCCCGACGCCCGGCCAGCGGCTGCGCATCGGCGACTATTCGCTCGAGATCCTCCAGGTGACCGACAACGCCGTAAAGACGGTGCGGCTGCAGCAGGTCGCGGTCGCGCAGTTGTGAGGGAAGGGGATAGGAGTTAGGGGTTAGGGGTTAGCAGGAGAGCGCGATGCGGCATCGCGCTGCTATCCCCTATCCCCTAGCCCCTATAATGGTCCGTGTTGCACGCGATTCCCGAGCGCCCGGAGCAATCCACCTGGGACAGGCTGCGCCGCCGCAAGGTCGTGCAGTACGGCATTGCGTACGCGGCGGGCGCGTGGGGCCTGCTGCAAGGAATCCAATACGTCGTCGCCACGTTCCGGTGGCCATCCTCGATCCAGCCGATCGCGACTCTTGCACTGCTCGTCGGGCTGCCCATCGTGCTGGTGCTCGCCTGGTACCACGGCGATCGCGGCCGACAGCGCGTGTCGTTCACCGAGATCTCCATCCTGACGCTGCTGTTCCTGCTGGGTGGATTCATGTTCTGGCGCTACCTGCCGCAGATCGAGGAACAGAACGCCGCGGTCGCCACCTCGGCGATGGCCAGGGAGTCCGCGGCACCGGTCGAGGCCGACGCGGGCCCCTCGGTCGCCGTGCTGCCGTTCGTCAACATGAGCGGTGACAAGGACAACGACTATTTCTCCGACGGCATATCGGAGGAGCTGCTGAACGCGCTCGTGCGTGTCGACGGGCTCGGCGTCGCCTCACGCACCTCATCGTTTGCGTACAAGGGCCGCAACCTCTCCGTAGCAGACATTGCGCGGGAGCTACGCGTGAACCACGTGCTCGAAGGCAGCGTACGCAAGGCTGGCAACCGCGTGCGCATCACGGCGCAGCTGATCGACGCGTTGCACGATCGCCACCTCTGGTCGGAGACCTACGACCGCGAACTCTCGGATATCTTCACGGTGCAGGACGACATCGCCAATGCGATCGTGGCGGCGATGCGAGGCACGATGGGGCGCGAGGAATCGCTCGCGCGAGCCGTGACCGTGCGTGCAGACACGAGCAATCTGCAGGCCTACGACGCGTATCTCAAGGGCCGGGAGCTTTTCATCGCACGCACCGACATGAAGGAAAGCGTGCGGCTCTTTGAGCACGCGGTCGAACTGGATCCGAAATTCGCGCGCGGCTGGGAAGGGCTCGCTGCCGTGTGTTCGATCATCGAGAGCTGGGGCATCCTCGATCGCGACTACATGTCGATGGCGCGGAAAGCTGCACAAAAAGCCCTCGAACTCGATGGCTCACTGTCGATGCCCTGGGCGGCGCTCGGCACCATCGAAGCCGCGAAATGGCCCGTGGACTGGGCCAGGTCGATGGAGTATTTCGATCGCGCGCTGGCCGCGGACCCTCGCAACGCGTCGGCGTACCTGTGGCGCGCAATCGACTGGTTGAACCTTGGCTTCTTCGACAAGGCCCTCGCCGATATCAACCGATGTATCGAAATCGAACCCGTGTACCCGAACGCCATCCGGCACAAGGCCGTGGCGCTGCTGTACCTGGGCCGCACCGATGAAGCCCTGAGGCTGTTCGACGAAGGCATCCAGGCGGGCTTCGTGCTGAGCAGATCCGACAATTTCGTCGCGCCTCTCGTGCAACACGGACAGGTGACCACGGCCGCACTGCTGATGCACGCGATGGGCATCCCGCCCGAGCTTCGACCCGCCATGCTCGGGGCGCTCGCAAACCCGAATGCGAAAATGCCGCCCGATGTCCAACGGATCGAGCAGCAGTTCAACGGGATCGGCGATCTCGCCAAGCAGGTCGAAACGCACGTCTACCTGTGGCTGCGCGACTTCGAGCGCGTGGCGGCAACCGACGATTCGGTCACTACGACGCTGGTGGTGTGGGATCGGTACCCGCCCGGCTGGTACGGATCGGCCTGGTTCAAGCAGAAAGTGAAGCGCATGGGCATCGTCGATTACTGGCGAGCGCACGGCTTCCCGGCGCAGTGCAAGGCCGTGAGCGCGGACGACTTCAGCTGCACATAGGAAGGGGTTAGGGGTTAGGGATCAGGGGTTCGAGCGCCTGCTGCAGCCGCTCAACGCCCTGCACGGCCATGCCGTCGAGCCCGATGTCCTTGCGCGGCACGTTGGCAGCGGGCACCAGCGCACGCTTGAAACCCTGCTTCGCCGCTTCCCGCAGGCGCTCCTCGCCGAACGGCACCGGGCGGATTTCGCCGGTCAGGCCCAGCTCGCCGAAACACACCGTGTCCGCAGCGAGCGGCTTGTCACGCAGGCTCGACAATACCGCGAGCACCGCCGGCAGGTCCGCTGAGGTTTCCCCAATCCTCACGCCGCCGACCACGTTCACGAACACGTCGCGCCCTGATGTCGCCACGCCGCCGTGCCGGTGCAGCACGGCGAGCAGCAGCGCGAGCCGGCTCGACTCGAAGCCGACGGCCACGCGCCGCGGGTTCATGCCCTGCGCGTCGTCGACGAGCGCCTGCACCTCCACCAGCAGCGGCCGACTGCCCTCGCGCACGACCGTGACCACGCTGCCGGCGACCGGTTGCGCATGACGTGACAGGAAAATCGCCGACGGATTTTTCACCTCGCGCAGGCCCTGCTCGACCATGGCGAACACGCCGAGCTCGTTCGCGCTGCCGAAGCGGTTCTTGACAGCGCGCACGACGCGAAAACGACTCGCGGCGTCGCTCTCGAAGTACAGCACCGTGTCGACCATGTGCTCGAGGATGCGCGGCCCGGCGATCTGGCCCTCCTTCGTGACATGGCCGATCAGCAGCACGGCCGTGCCCGTTTCCTTGGCAAAGCGCACGAGTCGGGCGGCGGACTCGCGCACCTGTACCGCCGAGCCCGCGGAGGACTCGCTCAATTCGGTCTGCATCGTCTGGATCGAGTCGATCACGACCACGCTCGCGCGAGCCTGCACCGCTTCCTCGAGGATCGTCTCGACGCGGGTCTCCGCGGCGAGCCGCAGCGCGGTCGCGTCGAGCCCGAGGCGCTGTGCGCGCGATGCGACCTGGCGCGCCGATTCCTCGCCTGAGACGTAGAGCACACTCTGGCGTCGGCTCAATGCGTCGGCGGCCTGCAGCAGCAGCGTCGACTTGCCGATGCCGGGATCGCCGCCGAGCAGCACGACCGATCCGGCGACGAGACCACCGCCGAGCACACGGTCGAGTTCGCCGATTCCGGTGACGGCACGCTCGTCGCGTTCCTGCGCAACTTCGGCGAACGTGCGGCTGGACGCGTGACCGCTCGCCGTCGCCGCAGCGCTGCGCGCCCGCGCGGCCGCTGCGCCCGGGCCGAGCGACGACACCGCAATCTCGAGCGTGTTCCAGGCCTCGCAGGCCGGGCACTGGCCCTGCCACTGCGGCGTGCGCGCGCCACAGTTGCCACAGATGTAATTCGTCCTGGTGCGGGCCATTTCACGTCTTCCGGCGTGCGCAAGGCCGCGGATGCTAACACGGCCCTCTAAGGGTGCCCGGAGTGTGACGGCGGCGACAATTTTGGCCAAAGGTCGACCCCTATACTTCGTCACATCGATGCGCAATCAACACGCAGTGCCGACCTTGCTGACCGACTCGACCGGCGGTGCCGAGCAGCGCGCGCCTGTCACGGCTCCGGCGCGGCTTGGCCGTTACGAGCTCCTGCACGAGCTTGGCAAGGGTGCGATGGGCGTGGTGTACCGCGGCCGCGATCCTCGCATCAATCGCGAAGTCGCGGTCAAGGCGATTTCGCTCGCGGACGAATTCGAGCCGGAGGAACTCGGCCAGGCACGTACGCGTTTTTTCCGCGAAGCGGAGATGGCCGGCCGGCTTTCGCATCCGCACATCGTCACCATCTACGACGCGGGCGAGGACCACGGCACCGCCTACATCGCGATGGAGCTGCTGCGCGGCAACCACCTCATCGAATACACGAGCTCGAGTCGGCTGCTGCCCGCTGCGATTGCGATTGAAATCGTGGCACGCCTGGCCGATGCCCTGCACTATGCGCATCGGAACCAGGTCGTGCACCGTGACATCAAGCCTGCCAACATCATGTTCGATGCGCCGAGCGGTGAGCTCAAGATCACCGACTTCGGCATTGCCCGCCTCACCGACTCGGGCCGCACGCGCACGGGCGTCGTGCTCGGCACGCCGTCGTTCATGTCCCCCGAACAGCTGCAGGGTCGCGAATTGACGGGCAGCTCCGACCTCTTTTCGCTGGCCGTGTCCCTGTTCCAGCTGCTGACCGGCCAGCTGCCCTTCCGCGCCGACACGATGCCAGGACTCATGATGAAGATTGCGCAGGAAGTGCATCCGCGTGCCTGCGCGCTCAACCCCGCGTTGCCGGTCGGCATCGATGCGTTCTTCGACCGCGCGCTCGCCAAGGATCCGGGAGCCCGCTTCGAAAGCGGCGCCGGCTTCGCGCTCGCGCTGCGTGACCTGAACCGGCCGCTGCCTGGCTGAAGCGAAGCCGATGCGACTCAAGGGGAAATTCCGCACCGTCGGCGTGAGCGATACCGGGCGGATCCGCGAGCACAACGAGGACACCATCGGCACCGACGGCGACATCGGGCTGGTCGTGCTCGCGGACGGCATGGGCGGCTACAAGGCCGGCGAAGTGGCGAGCGGCATCACCGTGCGCACCGTCATGAGCCTGCTCAAGGATGCCGTCGACCGCGAAGACCTGTCGCTGCACGATGACGAGATGGGCTTGAGTCGCCCAGGAATCCTGCTGCGGGATGCCATCCAGCGCGCGAACAAGCTGATCTACCAGACCGCGAAGACACAGACCCACTGCGAAGGCATGGGCACGACGGTCGTCGCGGGACTCTTCTTCGACGACAAGCTCACGATCGCCCACGTGGGCGACTCGCGACTCTACCGGTTTCGCACCGGCAAGCTCGAGCAGGTCACCCGGGACCACTCGCTGCTGCAGGAACTGATCGCGCGCGGGTTCTACACGCCGGAGGAGGCGCAGCGCGCCGCGGCCAAGAACTATGTCACACGCGCGCTTGGCGTCGAGGCGACCGTCGACGTGGAAGTGACGGAAGTCCCAGTTCACAAAGAAGACCTGTACCTGTTGTGCTCGGACGGCCTTTCAGACATGGTCGAAGATGACGACATTCAGTTAACGATCAATACCTTTGGTGCTAATCTTGAGACGCTTGCCAAGCAGCTCATACTGCTGAGCAACGACAATGGGGGCCGGGACAATGTCTCGGTCGTGCTGGTCCGGGTGCTCGACGCATTCCCTGCCCAGCGCGGGATGATCGACCGGATCCTGGGTCTGTTCGGTTAATAGGGAGCGCTGCGACTAATGGCCAGGCTGGTATTGCATCTCGATGGGCAAGTGCTCGCCGAGTACAACATGAGCAAGGAGCGCTACACGATCGGGCGCCTCCCGGACAACGACATCCGCATCGACAATCCCGCGGTGTCTGGTCACCACGCGCTGGTGATCAACATCCTCAACGATTCGTTCCTCGAGGACTTGAACAGCACCAACGGCACGTACGTCAACGGCAAGATCATCAAGAAGCACGCGCTGCAGCACGGCGACGTAATCACGGTCGGCCACCACGCGCTGCGCTTCGTGGACGGCGAGGCCGACGAGCCCGCCGATGAATTCGAGAAGACGATGATCATCGGCCCGCGGGAGTCCGCGAGGCTCGTGGCCGGCGCGGAAAAAGCGGCCGGACTGGCGATGGCCAAGGCGCCTCCCCAGGCCGCCGCACCGGCGACCTCAGCGCCCGCCTCCACGGCGAGTGTGCACGCGTCCAGCCATGCGCACGTCGGCAACGGCGCCCTTCCCCGCGCGAAGCTGCAGGTGCTCTCCGGTCAGTTCGCAGGCCGGGAACTGGACCTCGTGAAGACGTTGACGACGCTCGGGCGCCCGGGCGTGCAGGTCGCCGCCATCACGCGTCGCTCGGACGGCTTTTACATCGTGCACGTCGAGAGCGGCCGGGACAACGACTACCCGCTCGTGAACGGCACGGCGATCGGCCCGCAGGCGCGCAGGCTGCACGACAACGACGTACTGCAGCTCGCCGGCGTGAAGATGGGGTTTTTCGAGAGCTAGCGCGGCGCGGTTCGCGGAGTCTATCCGCGGTCCGCTTCCTCGAGCTTGACGCGCTGGCTCACGCTGCAGAGCAGCTCCCAGGGAATCGCGCGTGCCCGCGCCGCGATTTCCTCGACCGGCACCTCGCTGCCCCAGAGCACCACGGGGTCGCCAATCCTGACGGGTGGCAGCTCGGTCACGTCGACCGTGATCATGTCCATCGAGACGCGCCCGACGAGCGGCGCTCGGTGTCGCCCAACGAGGACCGGCGCACCGGACTCGACGCTGCGCGGATAACCGTCGCCGTAACCCGCCGCGACGACCGCGATGCGCGTGTCGCGCTCCGCAGTCCACGTACCGCCGTACCCCACGGTCTCGCCCATTCTCACCGTCTTGACCGCGATGACTTCCGTGCGCAGGGTCATCGCCGACCTCAGGCCCAGGTCGATGCCGGTGCCGCTCGGGAACGGGCACACTCCATAGAGCATCAAGCCCGGCCGCACCACGTCCCCACGCGACGCGGGCCACGCGAGTACGCCTGCGCTGTTGGCAATGCTGCGAGCACCGGGCAATCCCGACGTCGCGGTGGCGAAGGACTTGACCTGTTCCCGCGTCTTCGCATCGCGCCGATCGTCGGCGCTGGCCAGGTGCGTGGCGAGCGTCGGGTCCGCGTGCACGTGGCGGTTGGCACGCAGGCGAGCGTACGCCGCCGCGAACTCCTCGACGCGGAAGCCGAGCCGGTTCATGCCGGTGTCGACCTTGATCCACGTCGTCACGACCTCGCTGCCGTCGAGTGCGTCGAGCAGCTCGAGCTGCTCGGCACTGTGCACCATCAGCTCGAAGCGTTCGCGCGCTGCGATCGCGAGCTGGTCGGCGCTCGATACGCCCTCGAGCAGCAGCACGGGATTGGTGAGACCCGCGGCACGCAGTGCGAGGCCTTCGTCGAGCCGTGCGACAGCGAAACCGTCGGCGTCGGCAAGCGCCTTCGCCGCCGGCACGAGCCCGTGGCCGTACGCGTTGGCCTTGATCACGGCCATCACGCGACTGTCGGGCGCGATGCGACGCACCTGGTGCAGGTTATGGCGCAGCGCGGCGGGGTCGATGACCGCGCGAATCAGCGCGCGACTCTCCACCGCCGCGACGTGCCCGGGCTCAGCCGTGGTAATCGCCGTAGCCACCGTGCGCGAGATTCTCGAAACGTGTGTACTTGCCGAGGAACGTGAGGTGCACTTCGCCGGTGGGACCGTTGCGCTGCTTCGCAATGATGATGTCCGCGATGCCCTTGCGCGGCGTGTCGGGCTCGTACACGTCTTCGCGATAGATGAGCAGGATCAAGTCTGCGTCCTGTTCCAGCGCACCCGATTCCCTCAAGTCCGACATCACGGGCTTCTTGTCCGTGCGCTGCTCGACGCCGCGGTTCAACTGCGAGAGGGCGATGACCGGAACCTTGAGCTCCTTGGCCAGGGCCTTGAGCGAACGTGAAATCTCCGAGAGCTCCGTCGCGCGGTTTTCCTTGTTGCCCGCAACCTGCATGAGCTGCAGGTAGTCGACGACGATCAGCCCGAGTCCCCCGAGCTTTTCGCAGTCTCGCGCCAGGCGTCGCGCCCGGGCGCGCACTTCGGTCGGTGTGAGGGACGCGCTGTCGTCGATGTAAATCGGTGCCGTCTTCATCTGCGCGATGGCGCTGTTGATGCGCGCCCAGTCCTCGTCACCGAACATGCCCGTGCGCATGTGACCCTGGTCGACGCGGCCGAGCGACGAGATCATGCGGAACGCAAGCTGCTCGCGCGACATCTCCATCGAGAACACGGCGACGGGCCGGCTCAACGCGATCGCGGCGTTTTCGCCGATGTTGAGCGCAAGCGTGGTCTTGCCCATCGAGGGGCGGCCCGCGACGATGACCAGGTCGCCGGGCTGCAGGCCGGCGGTCATCTTGTCGAGCTCGGTGTAGCCGGTGCTCAAGCCCGTGAGCTGACCCTGCGAAGCGTGCAGCAGGTCGAGGCGATCGATGGTCGCGCCCAGCACGTCGCGGACCGGCTGGAACCCCGCGCCCTGGCGACGCCCTTTTTCCGCGATCTCGAAGATGCGCCGCTCGGCCTCGTCGACGAGTTCGCCCGCCGAGCGGCCTTCGCTGTCGTACGCGCTGCCCGCGATCTCGCCGCTCACGCGGATCAGGTGTCGCAGCAGCGCGCGCTCGCGCACAATGTCCGCGTACGCCTTGATGTTCTCGGCGGTGGGCGTATCGCGGGCGAGGCCCGCGAGGTACGCGAGACCGCCGGTCTCGTCCGCGAGGCCCTTGGTCGCGAGACGCTCCGCGAGCGTGACGGCATCACTGGGCTCGCCTTTTTCGGAGAGTTCGAGGATCGCCTCGAAGATCAGCTGGTGGTCGTGCCGGTAGAAGTCATCCGGACGCAGCCGGTCGGCGATCGAATCCCAGGTGCTGTTGTCGAGCAGCAGGCCGCCGAGGACGGCCTGCTCGGCCTCGAGCGAATTGGGCGGCACGCGCAGCGCCGCCGTCTCGTCGGAATGCACGAGCCGCGGCCGCCGGCGCCATCGCCCCGGACCTCCAGCACTGCCGCTGTCGTCCTGCTCCATCGTCGACGAATCCCCCAACTCGCGTCGAGTGAGGGTATCAGTCTTCGGCGGTGATCGTGACGGGCAGGTCGATTTCCACGTCGCTGTGCAGGTGCAGCTTGACGTGGTGCTCGCCGATCATGCGGATCGGGCCACCGGGCAGGCGGACTTCGCTGCGCTCGACCGCGATGCCTGCCTTGGTCAGCGCTTCGGCGATGTCAGCCGTGCCCACGGAACCGAACAGCTTCCCTTCGGTACCCGCCTTCGCGCGCAGGTCGAGCTTGAAGCCTTCGAGTTGCTGGCCGCGCGCGCGGGCGCTCGTCAGGGAATCGGCCGCGAGCTTCTCGAGCTCGGCGCGACGCTCCTCGAACTTCTTCAGGTTCGCCGCCGTCGCCAGCGCGGCCTTTCCGGACGGCAACAGGAAATTGCGGCCGAAGCCCGGCTTGACCTTGACCTTGTCGCCGATGTTGCCGAGGTTGGCGACCTTCTGCAGCAGGATGACTTCCATCGTGATGTCCTCAATCGATCCGATTTCAACGAAAAAACTTTGTGCGGACCCCTGCGCGCCGACAGCTTACAACGGCGCCGGGTTGGCGGTGCGTTGCGAACGCAGCCAGTTGTCCACGAAACCCCACACCGCAAGCGGCGCGACCGCGAGCGGTGGCAGCAGCAGCAGCAGCACGTAGGTGAGCCACAGCCACGGTTGCCCGAGCCTGCCCGCCGCCACGGCGCGATGCAGCACCGCGAGCCCGACGACCACGAGGGCGCCCAGGAACAGCCGGCCGATGTCGTCGACGAGCGGCCGCTCCGTGAACGCGGACCACGCGATCATGACCGCCGCCACCACACCGAGCACCTTGCCCAGGCGAACCTGGCGAAACTCGGCGCCGAACCGCCCCGCCTGCTCGGGCAGACTCTGCCACCAGCGCGCCAGGAACAGCGCGCACATCGCGAGCAGCATCGTCAGCACGGCGACCCAGCCCCACAGCGTACGCGCGAGTGTCGAGGCAAAATCCTCATCGAACAGGTTCCCGGGCAGACCGTGCTTCTGCATCTCCTGCGCGAAGTCGCGCACGAAGGGCGCCCAGAACCGTTCGGGGTCGCCGAACGAGACGTGCAACGCGATCAAGACGACCGACCCCACCAGCGTGGCGACCTGCAGGCACAGCGACAGCGATCCCGTGCGCTCGAGCAGCCACGCGAGCGCAAGCGGTGGCCCGAGTACCCAGGCCGCGTAGACGATCCCGACACCGATCGGCCGTCCCAGCACTGGCATCGTGGCGGCGAGCAGCAGGCTCGCGCCGATTGCCACGATCGTTCCGATGCGCGGCCCGCGCACCAGCAGGAGCAGCGCCGGCACCGCGCCGGGCACGAAGAACGCAAACCCGATGCCGAGCAGCGGCAGCGTGCCGACCAGCGCCGTGATGACGACGGCGGGCCCGGGGTTTTCGACGAGCCACTGCGCCAGCGTGCGGTTCATGGAACGCGTGCGTGCCGCGGCGCCGGTTCGTGGCGGCACCGGTCGACGCGACCTCGGTCAGTGCTGGTCCGTGTAGGGCAGCAGCGCGAGGAAGCGTGCGCGCTTCACCGCGAGCGCGAGCTGGCGCTGGTAATTGGAGCGCGTGCCCGTGATGCGGCTCGGCACGATCTTGCCGGTCTCGGTGATGTAGCCCTTCAGCGTCGCGAGATCCTTGTAATCGATCCGCTCGACGCCTTCGGCCGTGAACTTGCAGAACTTACGGCGACGGAAAAAACGTGCCATGTGATGTCACCCGGTATGAGTAGGAAGTGCAGGAGGAAGAAGTGGCCCGACGCCGCTCAGGGCGCGGCCGCTTCGTCGCTGCTGCCCTCGGACGCGCCGCCCTCTTCGCTCGGACGGCCCGTGTCCTCTTCGGCCCGGGCCATCGGCGAGGCTTCGGTCTTTCCAGCACAGTGGGATCCGAAGCTTGGAATTCACGTGACTTGAAGTCGCGGC
>JADMIO010991061.1_pt1 | contig 17226 bp, 11 predicted proteins | sample 8958161 | NCBI WGS metagenome assembly JADMIO01 (sample SAMN16585339, study PRJNA669376) | soil metagenome | isolation source: Crop rotation soil | place: USA: Cullars Rotation, Alabama | collected 2011
GGTGCCGTTTTGCGCCAGGCCGCCCCGCCAGATCAGCGTTCCGCTTTGAATTTCGACCACGCCGTAATTGTTAAATTCAGTGGCGCTGCCAAACACGGTGGAGCCCGGTGTTCCGCTTTTGCGGACGACGCCGGCGTTGTCGAAACGAGCGAAACCGCCGCCGACGCGGAGAGAAAAATTCGTGTCGCTGAGAATGTTGAAAACCGCGCCGATCCGGTTGCTGATGACGCCTCCAGACATGGCGAATGGGCCGGAGCCGCCCCAGTTTACCGCGCCGTTGTTGATGATGGATCCACCGGAAAGGACTTTTTCAGCCGCGCCGCCAAGGTTCAAAACGCCGCCCAGAGCGACGGTGATGTTTCCTGAAAAACTGCCGCCGCTCCAATTGATCGTGCCGGTATTGGTGAAAGAGCCGGAAAGATTACCGCCGAGGAGGTTGAGGACGCCGAAGTGAGCGCCGGTCGGAATGATGAGGTTGGCATTGACGTTCACGATGTCGGTAGGACGCGGAACGATGGCGGGACTCCAATTTCCCGCGGTCAGCCAATCCCCGTTTCCTGCGGAGCCGGTCCAGGAAATGGTGGCGACATTTAAAGACGCAAGAAAATCGCTCTCCGGCGATTTGTCTCGGGCGAGAAGAGGACTTGCCTCCGCCAGGAGGAAAAAACTTAAGACGCAGGAGCGCAGGGTTGAGAATGGTCTCGCCGCCATTGTGTAAAGCACGGGCTTTTGGTTTTTAATACTGCTTTTAGTAGGGCCGATTAAAGGCCGCCGGAGACTAAAACGGAAACGGGGGTGAACTTCAAGCGCAGAAACGTATGGGAAGCTATGAAGAATGATGAGCCATTAGCGGGAAAAGTGGCGGGAGTGGCGGGGCTCGAACCCGTAACCTCTGCCGTGACAGGGCAGCGCTCTAACCAATTGAGCTACACCCCCGCTAAGGGAGCGCGAAGGTACGCAAGTTGAATCCCGGTGTCAACGGACTTTCCGCAACTTCCGACAAAAGAGAGGATTCGGGCAGCAGACGCCAAGGAGGTGGGGGTGGGGAACCCCGCTGAAGAAACGTACCGCTACCCGAACCAAATTCTCTTATTTCCCACATTAAACATGGCTGGTCAAATGTCAACAGGATTGGGGAGCTGTTAAAGTCCGCCGAATCCACGAATTCCAAAAGGCGGTGTTGGACAAGGTTGCCCGAGTTTTGGCAGGTTGGCGGCGATGAATCGGATCGAGAAGCGCTTTGCCAATTTGCGGGATGCGAAAAAGAAGGGCTTCGTCGTTTATATCGGGGCGGGGGATCCGAGTCTGGATCGAACCCGGGAGCTTGTGCTGGCGTTTGATCGGGAAGGGATCGATGTGGTGGAGTTAGGCGTTCCGTTTTCCGATCCTCTGGCGGACGGGTTGGTGAATCAATTGGCGGCGCAACGAGGTTTGGAATCGGGAACGACGCCCAAAAAAGTCCTGGAAACGGTCGCAGCGGTGCGCCGGGATTCGCAGGTCCCCATCGTCCTTTATATTTATTTCAACCTGATGCATCGCGTCGGACTGGAGAAGTTCATCCGCGACGCGGCCGCCGCTGGTGTCGACGGATTGCTGACACTCGACCTGCCGCCGGAGGAATCCGAAAACTACGAAACCTTAATGAAAGCGGCTGGGATGGCGGTGATTTATTTGGTGGCGCCAACGACACCGGAGGATCGGATCGAGTTGATCGTCAAGCGCGCCAGCGGTTTTATCTATTATGTTTCCCGGGAAGGAGTGACGGGGATGCAGAGCAAAGTCGCCTCCAATATCAACGAGATGACGGCTCGAATACGAAAGCACACCTCGCTGCCGATCGCGGTGGGATTTGGGATTTCAAATGCGGAGCAGGCGCGAACCGTGGCGGGCCACGCGGAAGCGATTGTCGTGGGGAGCGCGGTGGTTAATCAGATCGCAACTCACGGAAAGGAAGCGGATTTAGTCCAACGGGTAAGTTCCTTTGTGCGTCCGATGGTGCAGGCGGTTAAAAGCATTTAATTTATGAAAGAGAAGGCGAAGAAGGCGAACAACTCGGATTGGTTTGTGATCATCATGGCGGGCGGTCGAGGCGAGCGGTTTTGGCCGGTCAGCCGCGAGAAGACGCCAAAGCAATTGATCACGCTGCTGGGTGGACGTTCCTTTTTGCAGCAGGCGGTGGATCGCGTGCTGCCAGTGGTTCCGCTCAAGAATATTTACATCATCACCAATGCGGTGCAGGCGCCGGAGGTGCGCAAACAACTGCCGAAATTGCCGAAGGAAAATGTAATCGCGGAACCGATTGGACGGGACACCTGCGCGGCGGTGGCGTTGGGCGCGGCTGTTGTCGGCGCGCGATCAACGACGGGCGTGATGGCGGTATTGCCCGCGGATCATGTCATTCCGGACGAGAAAAAATTTCAGCAGACTTTGACGGACTGTTTTGACCTGGCGAGCCGCGGTCGCGTGATTGTGACGATTGGAATAAAGCCCACGGAGCCGGCCACCGGTTACGGATATATCCATGTGGGCGAACAGTTGCCGACGCCGTCCGGGGCCAAAAAATATAAGACCACATTCGCGAAGGTGCAGCGGTTTGTGGAGAAGCCGAATTACGATGCCGCGCTGGGATACTTAACCAGCGGTGAATATCGCTGGAACGCCGGAATGTTCATTTGGTCGTTTGTAACCATCACGGAAGGCCTGGCCAAACACACGCCGGAAATGGCCGAGGCTTGCCAGCGGTGGTTCAAGGCGGCAGGGACCGCCAAGCTCGATAAGACGCTGGCGAAGGAGTATCCCGAGATCCGCAAAATCTCGATCGACTTTGCGCTGCTTGAACATGCGCAAAATGTCGTCGTGGCCCAGGGCGATTTCGAATGGGATGACCTCGGTTCGTGGACCGCGTTGGCGCGGCACATAAAATCGGACCCGGAAGGCAATTGCGCGGTCGCCAACTTCGTTCACGTGGACGCGGCGCGGAATGTCATCTTCGATGCGCGCACAAAGAATCGGACGGTCATCGCGGTGGTGGGTTTGCGCGACTCAATCATTGTGCAGACCGACGACGCCACGATGGTCGCGCACAAAAGCCAGGCGCAAAAGATCAAGGAATTGGTGAAGAAACTCGCCGAATCAAAAGATTTGAAAAAGCTGGTTTGATCAGCCAGCGATGCAAGAAAGCCCAAAAGACTTCAGGGCCTGAACGGCCTGGGTAGCAGTCGTGACCCCGTGCAGGGCAATGCGCAATGGCTCCGTCTGACCGGCCACAGGAATCTGCGCATAATAGACCCCTTCGTTCGTACAGACGCTGCAAGCCGCTTGTTCGGCGGCTGTCAAATTCTCGTCTGTATTCGTAAACATACGAAATTCCTCTCAGGGGTTGACCTGAAACTGCATCAGGTCGCTTCCTTTGACAAGTAATTTTCGATTCTGTTCAGGGGCCATCTCTATGCCATCGTCTAATAAGTCGACTTAGTTAAGGCATTTTTTTTGGCGATTGGCCAAGTTCGGAGGGGCGTTTCACAATTTACTACTCAGGATTTTGAGTGATTTTGCGCTCTGTTTCGTCTATAGTCTCGAATATGAAGAGATTTTTGATCGGAGGTTTTCTGGGTGTCGTGATTTTGTCGGCCTCAGGAACGTCCAGGGCCGACGATAAAAAGGGCGAATATCCGCTCAAAAAGTGCGTGGTATCCGATGAAGATCTCGGCAGCATGGGGAAGCCTTACGTGATCAAGCACGAGGGGCGCGAAGTACAGCTTTGCTGCAAATCGTGCGAGAAGGATTTCAAAAAGGATCCGAAGAAGTTTTTGAAGAAGCTGGATGATGCCGAAAAGAAAAACGGGAAAAAGTAATTGAAAACGATCGCCGCCATTTTATTTGCGTTTCTCCTGGTCTGGCAGCCAGCCACGGCCGCCGGGAAGACGCAAGGCAGTTGCTGCGGCGAGACGGTTTTTGTGGCGGCGTCCTGCTGTTGTGTGGAAACGGCGCCCCTTTCATCCAATCCGGCGCCGCCAGTTCCGGCTCCTTTGAGGTCGGCGACGCAGGAGCCCATTACGCTTTTGCTTCCGACTGTTGAGGGAAACATTCTCCTCGAACGTTCCACTCTGCTTTCGCCCCTTCCTGAAGTCGCGCCTTCCGGCGTGACGGGCGTGACTCCGCTCTTCGAGCGTGATTGCGCCCTGCTGATCTGATCCTTCGCGCGTCCCCGCCCGTGGTGTGCCCGTGACAGGCGCATCGCATTCTGTTCCGACGCAGCGCAGTGAATCAGTTCAGTTATGAAATCCATTTTAATTTTGCTTTTGCTTTCGTCCGCGGTTGCGCGGGGGCAAACGAACCGCGTGCCTTTGACCCCCCTTTATCTTTCCGCGTTGGCGGAGGAGGCGCGCGCCAACCATCCCGGCCTTCGCGCCGCCACGGCGCGTTCGCGGGCGGCAGCGGAGAATGAGCGTGCTGTGAAACTTTGGGATGATCCCGAGTTCATGTTTGGGGGAATTGTGGGGCCCGGTGTCATGCGCGAGGAGGAAGGCGACCTTGTTTATGGCCTTGAACAAAAACTACCGATCAATGGCAAGCCGCAGGCGGAGCGAGCCGTCGCGCGCGCGGAGACGGCGGTGGTGGAGGCGAACAAGGAGTGGCGCTTTCAAACTTTGCGGCGCGATATAGCCGAGGCGGCTTTTCGGCTGGCGCTGAACGAGGAGGTGGCGCGCGTGCGGCAGCAGGATTTGGAATGGGTGGAAACGCTTTCGGCGACGATGCTGGAGCATTACAAAGCGGGGCGATCGACGCAGGCGGAATTGCTTCGCATGCAGACCGAACAAGCGACACGCGCGGAGCAGGTGCGTGTGGCTGAAAAAGATCGGGAGAGCGAGCAGTTGCTGTTGAATCGCCTGTTGAATCGGCCGCTGGATTCGAAATGGCCGCTTTTGGAGTTGCCCGTGTTGGCTGCGCCGCTCGCGAACAATGAGCGGCTTCTTTCGCTGGCCGTAAAGTTTGAGCCGAAGCTGCGCATGATGCGACTGGAAACGATTCGCGCGGAAGCCGGCGCGACGGCGGCCAAACGGGAGCGGCGTCCGGATTTCAGTCTCGGGGTTGATGGGCGTCAATTCGCGGGCGATGGGCAATTCAAGGAGGGCACCGTCTATTTCAAGATGAGCATCCCGTGGATCAACAAGAGCAAGTACGACGCGGCGTATCATCGCGAAAAAGGCCGCGCCGAGGCGGCGGCCTGGGATGCGGCCGAGTATGAAGCCGAGTTGCGCGAGGAGATCGCGCGGCTGGCGATTCGCATCGACAACGCGCGCCGGCAGGCGGTTTTGTATCGGGACGAAATTATTCCCCGCGCGGAGCAGGCCTTCGCCGCGGCGGAAAGCTCGTGGGGCGGGGGTCGTTCGCTTTTCTTTGAAGTCATCGAGGGACGGCGAATGCTTTTGGATGCGCGATTGATGCTGGCGCGCGCCACCGCTGAGCAACATCTAGCGCTCGCGGAACTGGTCCTTTGCTGCGGCCTCGGCGATCTCGAGGCGGTCGAATTATTTCAAAAAACCAACCCGACGGAGAAATAACATGAAACGACTTTTTGTTCTTCTGCTCATGGCTGCTGCGGCGGCGGCCGGTTGGTATTTTGGGCGTCACGGCGCGAGCGCCACCGGAGATGCGCCGGCAAAGCAGGACGGGCGCAAAGTTCTCTTTTATCAAAGTTCGATGCACCCGTGGATCAAATCGGACAAACCCGGCAACTGCACGATCTGCGGGATGAAACTGACCCCAGTCTATGAAGGCGAGCAGCCGAAATCGGTCGAGGGCGAGTTCGTTCAACTGAGTTCCAACTCGGTCACGGTTTTGAATGTGCGGACGTCGGAGGTTGGGAAGCATCCGCTGAAACGCAGTCTCCGCGCGGCCGGGGTTCTGGAGGAAGATGAAACCCGGCGCCGCGTCATCTCCGCGTATGTGCCAGGCCGCCTCGATGAGCTTTACGTCAATTTCGTGGGCGCTGAAGTCAAGGCGGGGGCGCCGCTGGCGAAGTTTTACAGTCCCGATTTATTGGCAGCGGAACACGAATACATGACCCTGGTCGATCGCAGCGCCGGCAATCAAACCCTGGTGCAAGCCGCGGCCTTGCGTTTGAAACGGATGGGGCTGACCGAGGCGCAGGTTTCTGAACTTCCCAAAAAATCAACGGCGACACAGCACAGCGAAATAGTGGCGCCGATCAGCGGCACGGTCGTGAATCGAATGGTTGTGGCAGGACAGTACGTGATGGAGGGGGAAAAGCTTTTCGAGATGGCGGACTTTTCCAAGCTCTGGCTGCAGGCCAATATCTACGAGCAGGATCTGCCCTGGATCAAAACGGGCCTGGTCGCGCGGATCACCGCCGTCGCGCTGCCGGGGCGCGAGTTCTCGGGTAAGGTGGCCTTTATTAGCCCGAGTCTTGATGCGATGACGCGCAGCGCGTTGGTTCGCATCGAGCTTGAAAATCCGCTCGTGGATGGAAAGCGCCTTCTTTCGCACCGTCTTTTTGCGGAAGCGGCGTTTGAAGTTGAGAGCGAGCCGGTGGTCACAATTGAACGCGCCGCTGTTTTGAATCCCGGCGGAGCGCCTTTCACTTACGTTGATCACGGCGGTGGGGCTTATGAAAAACGCGGGCTCAAACTTGGCCGGCGGGGCGATGATCGGTGGGAAGTTTTGGAAGGTGTGTCCGAAGGCGACAAAGTGGTCCTGGATGGAGGATTTCTCATCGATAGCCAGGCGCAGTTGGATCGAGGACATGCCGGATCAACGAATGAGCATTCCGAACATGGAGGGCATCCATGATCAATCGACTGATCGAATGGTCGTTGCGCAACCGCTTTCTCGTCATTTGCGGAACGCTCTTCGTCATCGCGATGGGAGTGCATTCCATTTTGCGCACTCCGGTGGATGCGATTCCGGATCTTTCGGAAAACCAGGTCATCGTCTTTGGGGATTGGATGGGCCGCAGCCCGCAGGAAGTGGAGGATCAAGTCACCTACCCGCTTTCGGTCAATCTGCAAGGCCTTGCCGGGGTCAAGACGGTGCGGGCGACATCGATGTTTGGCTTCTCGATGATCACCGTGATTTTCGAAGACAGGATCGACAACTATTTTGCGCGGACGCGCGTGTTGGAACGGTTGAATTATCTCGGTGACATCTTGCCGCAGGGGGTGACGGCGAAGTTGGGCCCGGACGCGACCGGGCTTGGCTGGGTTTACCAATATTACCTGGAGGTGGATCCTGCCAAAGCGCCGCAAGGCGGATATGACCTTGGGCAGTTGCGTTCGATTCAGGATTGGTTCGTTCGGTATCAACTCAACTCCGTTCAAGGCGTCGCCGAAGTCGGCAGCCTCGGCGGTTTCGTGCGTCAATATCAGATCGAAGTTTCGTCCTTCAAAATGCGCGCGGCGCAGGTTTCGTTGGAGGAAGTTTTGGAGGCCGTCTCGCAAAGCAATCTCAACGTTGGCGGAAAAGTGGTTGAAGAAAACGGGATGGAATTTGTGGTGCGCGGAGTTGGGTTGGTGCATTCGGTTGAAGACATCGAAAACATCGCGCTCATGGAGCGCAACGGCGCTCCCATTTACCTGCGCGACGTGGCGACGATCCAGGTCGGGGGCGATTTCCGTCGTGGAGCGCTGGACATCGATGGGCGCGAGGTGGTGGGCGGTGTCGTGGTGATGCGCACGGGCGAAAACGCGATGCGAGTGATTCGCGCCGTCAAAGAAAAGATCGCGCAGATTTCGCCGAGCCTGCCGCCCGGCATTTCGATCAAGCCATTTTACGACCGCAGCGAATTAATCGATCGCACGATCGACACGCTGAGACACGCGCTGGTGGAAGAAATCATTTTGGTGACGTTGGCGCATATCCTTTTCCTTTGGCATTTCCGCAGCATCCTCATCGTCACTTTCCCGCTGCCGGTTTCGATTTTGATTTCGTTCATCCTCATGCGTCAGTTCGGGATCACTTCGAATATCATGTCTTTGAGCGGCATCGCGATCGCCATCGGCGTGTTGGTGGATGCCGCGATTGTCATGACGGAGAACGTGATTCGTCATTGCGAGAAAGCCGAGGCCGCCAAGGGCTCGCGCCTGACGCCAATGGAAAGTTGGAACGTCACTTTGGCGGCTTCGAAGCAGGTGGGCCGTCCAATTTTCTTCGCGATGGTGATCATCATCCTGGCATTCGTCCCAGTGTTCGCGCTCACGGGCCAGGAAGGAAAACTTTTTCATCCGCTAGCCTTCACCAAGACGTTTGCGATGATTGGCTCAACTCTTCTGGCGGTGACGATTGTGCCGGCGTTGTGCGCCTTGCTCGTGCGCGGACCATTTCACGGCGAGGATCGCAATTGGGTGATGCGCATTCTGCTTAGGGTCTATGATCCCCTTCTCACTTGGGCGCTGAATCATCGCAAAACGACTCTCGCTTTCGCGTCCGTCCTTTTAGGAGCGGCGCTGCTGTTGGCTTTCGGCCTGCCCCGGGCATGGAACACCAGGCTGCACGAACAGGGTTTTCACAAGCTATCTGTCGCGACGAAAGGTTTCGGCAGCGAGTTTATGCCGCCGCTCAACGAAGGCAGCCTGCTCATGATGCCGGTGTTGTTGCCGAGCGTATCGTTGACCGAAGTGAAACGCATCATCGCCTGGCAGGATCGTGTGATGAAAGAGGTCCCCGAAGTCCTTTCCGCCGCCGGCAAGTTGGGCCGCGCCGAAACGGCGACCGATCCGGCGCCGGTCGAAATGATCGAAACGACAGTTATGCTCAAGCCGCAAAGCGCATGGCGGCAGGGCCTGACACGCGAAGAACTCATTCACGAACTCACCGAGAAGATGAAGCTGCTGCCCGGTTATGTGCCGGGATTTTTGCAGCCGATTGAGACGCGGATTCTTATGATCAGCACCGGCATTCGCGCGCAGCTCGGCATAAAAATTCTCGGCGACAATCTGGATGCGCTTCAGGCCAAAGCGCTGGAAGTCGATCGCGTTGTGCGCACGATCCCTGGAGCCGCCGGGGTGGCGCCCTCGCGCGTGCAGGGCAAGCCGTATCTTGAAGTTCAGATCGATCGCCCCGCGATGGCGCGTTATGGTTTGCGCGCAGAGCAAGTCCTGGCCGCGGTCGAAGTTGGCATTGGCGGAAAGAACGTCAGCATGGTGATTGATGGCCGCCAGCGTTTCCCCATCCAGGTGCGGCTGGAACGGGATGAACGTTCCGACATCGAACGCCTGGGCGACATTTTGGTCGCCACACCTTCCAAAAAAATGATCCCGCTCGGGCAGGTCGCCAAAATTCATCGCGTGGTTGGTCCCAGCGAAATCTCCAGCGAGAACGGCCGCCTGCGGGTCTTCGTGCAGGCCAATGTCCAGGACCGCGACCTGGGCGGCTTTGTGAAGGAAGCCATGGAACGCATTCGTAAAGAAGTTCCACTCCCCAACGGCATGACCATCGAATGGAGCGGCCAGTACGAGAATCAAATGCGCGCGCAACGCACCCTGTTGATCATTGTGCCCACGGCGCTCGCGGTGATTTTCCTTTTGCTGTTTATTGTTTACGGAAATCTCAAGGAAGCCGCGCACGTTATCCTTGCGGTGCCGTTCGCGCTCACGGGCGGCGTCTTCCTGCAATATTTTTTAGGATACAACTTCAGCGTTGCGGTTTGGGTCGGTTACATCGCGCTGTTCGGCACGGCGATTCAAACTGGTGTGGTGATGGTCGTGTATTTGGAAGAAGCCCTTGAACGTCGCCGGGCGCAACGAGGCGCGGCGTTCAGCCGCGATGATCTCATCGCCGCGATTAAGGAAGGCGCCCGCTTGCGTTTGCGCCCCAAAGTCATGACCGTCGCGACCATTGTGGCGAGTCTTTTGCCGATCATGTGGAGCCAGCAGACCGGTTCCGAAGTGATGAAGCCGCTGGCCACGCCGGTCATCGGGGGGATGGTTTCGAGCCTCATCCACATTCTCATCGTGACGCCGGTGATCTTTGCCTGGCTGCGCGAACGCGAGTTGCGCCACAAGGCCAAAGCGAGTTGAATCCGCCGCATGCGATTGGGAATGCTCGCGCGCGCGGAAGCGGCTGAACTCGACAAAATGCAGCGCCTCGGCTTCCGCTGCTTCGAATGGGTGCGCTTTGAAGACAGCCCCTGCGGCACGCGGCATGCCGATTGGAAGAGCGCCGCCACGCAGATCGGTGAAGAAGCCCAGCGCCGGAATCTTCGCATTTCCGCCATCGCGGCGTGGTACCGCAATACGCTCGATCCAAAACAGATCGACACGGCCCGCAAAGTGATGGAGCGCGCCATCGATGTCGCTGCGCAATTGAAGATCAAAACGGTCGGCGCGTTCGTGGGCGCGGTGATTGACGTCACCATCGATGAGCGCGGCGGTGGTCCCGTTTACGCCCCGGCGGAAAAGGGGATTTCCGCGGCGGCCGAGTTTTGGCGCCCTCTGGCCCAGCGCGCGCGCGATCTCGGCGTGCGCATCGCGTTTGAACACTGCCCTCAGGGCCCATGGCATCAGCCCATTGCCCATTGGAACCTCGCCGGCCAACCGGCGCTTTGGCCAAAACTTTTCGATGCGATCGGCCTTGAAAACGTCGGCATTGAATGGGACGCGGGCCATCTTGTCTGCCAACTCATCGACCCATTGCAGAATATTCGTGAATTCGGAAAACGCATTTTTCACGTTCACGCCAAGGATGGGTTCATTAACCAAACTCTGCTACAGCGTTACGGGCTTTGTCATCCGGGTGTGGCGGAACATCGTTTCCCAGGCCTTGGTCAATCGGATTGGGCCCAGATCGTTCACGAACTCATGCGCGCTGGCTACGATTCCGACTTAAATATCGAAGGCTGGCACGACCCCGTTTATCGCGAGCGCCTTGAGGAGACTGGTTTGCTCATCGCCAAAAAAACGTTGGAGCCGCTCATCGCCGGAACCGAATGATCTTTTTCAAATCAGGCGTTCCCTGAATTGCCTTCAAGTTGAAATTCTGATACACAGGATTACGACAGTTTTTGGCCAGGATTTCGGTTCTCCTTTTTGATTCGGGTTATGCTCAAACACGCCTGCGCGGCCGGGTTGGCCCTGTTCTCAATCCTCGTTTCCCACGCTCAACTCCCTGTGAATCGAAGCACGGTCTACGACGGATCCGCTTCCGCGCAGGTGCGGCATGCGACCGGCATCTATGCGCCAAACCTCTCGATGACGGTTGAAGCATGGGTTTACCGCGAGGACGCGACGCGCTGCGAGACGATCGTTGCCCAGGATTTCCGGAATTCATTCTGGTTTGGCTTCTGCAACAATTCGCTGCGGTTCTACCGCGGCGGCGGGAATTTCGTCGACGCGGATCGCAATGTGACGCCACACCGTTGGACCCACGTGGCTGCTGTCTACGATGCGGGACCGGGTGAAGTTCGGTTCTATATAGATGGCGCCCTAGTGGCGACGAAGGCGCGATCCGCGGGGTATGTGGAGGTAAATGCGCCGCTGTATTTGGGAGCGAATCCGTTTGTGACGATTGGCGGTTCGTATCCATTCCGCGGAGCGCTGGATGAAGTTCGCGTTTGGTCCACCGCGCGCACAGGCGCGGAGATCGCGGGCTATCGTTTTCTGGAAGTGAATAGCGGCGCGGGCCTGGTGGCGGCGTTTCCAACCGGGGGCGACTTGGAAATTCGAACGGGCGCGACCGCCAGTCTCGTCCAAGGCGCGCAGAAACAGATCTTCGGAATTCTTCCGCGCGCGTTGATCATACCGCGGCGGCCGGTGTTCGATCCGGTGGATGGCGATTATATCGGGAGCGAATACGCAGGGGCCGAACAGATGCCGGTGCGGTATTACCAAGGAACCAATGAGGTGGATGCGCCCGCGCTGCTGAACGCGTACGTCAGCGGTGACGTCACTTATATTTATGTGGGGATGTTTGGGCTGCAGCCCTTCGGCGACATGGGCCCGGATAATCGCGCGGCGTTGAGTTGGTCGTTTGGGACGATGACCTTTGATCAGCCGGCGAACCTGGATCAGCGCATCACCATGGGCTACAACGACGTGCCGCCCGCTTATTTTGTGGGGAATGGGACGACGTTTGTTACCAACACGAGTCCCAGCGCCCCGGTGGTGAAGAAGTTTTGCGCCGGGGACGTCAATCCGCCCTGCCTGGAGGTTCGCGCAGCCGTGCCGCTGCCGTCGTTCGGCCAGCGCGGGTTGATGCTGGATATGTTCTGGCCCGGGGCGTTACCCGCTTTGAATCGCCGCTTTTCTTCGCCGATGGACGCTTCTTTTGGCGTTCCTTCGACCTGGGCGCCGTTCCGTATTGGGCAGGTCTTCGGCGCGGCGGAAACGGTGCGAATCAACGCCTCGGTGGAAGAGGCGCTGACAGTCGGCGGTCCGGCAACGCCCGTTGTCGGAGCCGTGATGCGATTGGTGCATGCGACTTCGTTAGACGAAATTGCCACCGCCACCACTGGCGCGGACGGCGTGGCGCGCTTTGAAGCGACGGTTCGCACCAACACTCCCCTGCGCGTCGAACTGGGCGCGCCCACCTACTGGCCGCGCCTGGGAGTGCGCGCGGTTCCCGGAACTGGCGTGGCGCCGACGACTACCACCGGCGGATTGGCGCAATGGGCCGCGTGCACAGGCTGTGATTATGCGGATGTGGTTTTCACCACCCGCGCGATTCCCGCTCAGGAATCTGGCTTCGCAGGGATCACGCCGGCCACAGGACATTTCAAGCGAACAATTTTGCGCGACAGTCCGCTGCTGGAGTTGCCGCCGTCAGAAATCACGATTTTAGGAACGAACCTGCATCTGTCCACAGAGGTGTATCTCACCACGTGCAGCCAGGGGGTGTTTAGCGATTTATCCTCGACGCCGGAAGCGGCCACGGGTTGTTCGGCGAGCAGTTTTTATCGCGTCAGCGTGCTGGGCGTGAGTCCGGATCATCGCGCTCTAACGGTGCGCCTTGATTCCGCCACGGCGCCTGGCGGCAATTTGCGAATCCTCGTCCGCGACACGCCGGATCGCGACGGCCGGCGGCAATGGAACTTTATTCCAGCCTCCGTCGTCTTCGGCGAACCGACCTACCCGCTGGTGCATGGCTTTGCGTTTAAGAACGAACGCGACGGCACGCAATGGGACGAGTTCAGCGGCGTCTACGAGTGGCATGCGTTCGACTGCATCACGCCGATTGGGCCGTTTCCTCCGAGTTCGACTTGCATCGGATGCCGGGCTCCTAATCCAGTCTATCTCACCTGGTACAGCACGTTTTATACAGCGTGGGTGGAAGCAATGACGGGCAGTTGCCTGGGAATGTCCGCGACCAGTTTGATGTTTGCGCGGGGATTGCTCGATACCGAGGCGTTCAACGGCGCGGTCCATTACGCGGCGGGTTTTCCAGGGCTCGGACCGGACGGCGACTTGCCTCCCAAGCCGCAACAGCACCAGTTTGAATTTTGCAATTACTCGCACCCGGTGAATTTGTGGGCGCACATCCATCGAAACCAGGCCGTTCAAACCAGTTCGGAGTTCCTCAATTCCATCCTGAGCCAAATGAGCGGCACGGGATTAAGCGATCGTTACAGCATCGCGGGCGATCCGAATGCCGCTTTGGGCCGGCTGCGCGCCAATCTGCGCTCGTATGTCCTCTGCTTTCAAAACGAAGCGGACGTCATTCAATCGCACTGCGTGGTTCCCTTCGCGCTGATGGATGGCAAAGGAGTGGCGGATGACGGCGTGACCCTGGTGGACCGGCCGAATTCGACCGTGATTCACGTCTACGACTCCAATGCGCCGCGCGATACCGCGTGCTTCTTCGAAGTTGATCGCGTCGCGAATACATTTAAATATATGTTCACGCGTCGGCGCCTGCCCGACGGCACAATCGTTCCGGTTTTTTTTACCGGCAAAGGCATGTATACGACGCCGCTTTCCATTTGGCAGCAACCGCGCAGCATGCCCGGCGTGGATCTGCTCGCTCGCGGCCTGGGCCTCGTGTTGTTTGGCAGCGCTGATGGACTCTACACCGACGCGGATGGCGGACGCTGGGGATGGGAAACCAACGGAGTTTTTCGCGACACCTATCTCGGCGGCAAAGCCATCGCCCCGCCGACCTCGACCAACGCCCTGGCCAACACCAATCGCAACGTCATGTTCTTCCCGCCCACCAACCGGCCGCCCGCGTCCATTCGCGTGAACCCGCGCGGCCCCAACTGGCGCTTCCACGCTTCCGAAGCGGGCACGCTCGCGTTTCTCGAAGTCTCAGGCGCGACGGCCGGAGATGCGGATGCGATCAGCCTGCATTTGGAGGATGGCGTGATGCGAGGTTTCAAATTTGCGCCGCAACGCGCCTCTTCTTCGTTTCGTCCCACGCTCGGGTTGAATCTGGGGACCAATCCTTCCGTGGTGGTTTCATGGGAAAACGTCGCGGTCCAGGGAGGCAAGGGCGCGGAGTTTGTGGCGCGGCACGACAAACTGGGCGCTGAATTTCGAAATGACACCGGCGGCGCCTCCCGGCCGTCGATTCGCGTGCTGCGCAGCGACGCCGAAGGGTTGAAGACCAATTTGTTCGGGCCCTTCAATGTGCCATTAGGCGCTTCGCAATTGGCAAGCATCGTCGACCCCACGAACGCCAATGCGCTGCGAGTGGAATTGGATTTGGATCGCGACGGAACCGCTGATGCCATCACGTTTGTCACTCCGGGAACCAAAGAAACACCCCCGGCGCCGCAATTGTTTGCGGCCCTGGAAAAAGGAGAAGTTGTGATTTCATGGCTGCCGAACGCGGGCGCGTGGACCCTCGAATCCAACGCGAAAATTGACGATGCCAACGGTTGGAAAATCGAGAACGCGCAACCAGTCTATCAAAACGGCCAATCCGTGGTGGTGCTGCCGAAATTGGCGGCGCAGTTATTCCTTCGATTGAGCGCGGCGTTTTAATCGGCTCAACGCGTGATTCATTGCAGACCTGCGGCAAAGCGGGTTGAATCGAGCCACGAGATGCATCCGCTCGCCGCCCTCGATCAGAAATACGTTTGGCATCCCTTCACGCAGATGCGCGATTGGATGGCGAAGGAGCCGATCGTCATCGAATCCGGCCAAGGCGCAGTTCTTCGCGATATCAAAGGTCGCGAATATATCGACGCCAATTCTTCGATCTGGACCAATCTTCACGGCCATCAACATCCCGCGATCAACCGCGCAATTAAAAAGCAACTTGGGAAAATCGCGCATTCCTCGGCGTTGGGATTGGCGAACGAACCTGCTTCGCTTCTCGCTGAAAGACTTTGCCAAGCGACGCGCTTTCCAAAGGCTTTCTTTTCCGATGATGGCTCAACCGCGATGGAAGTGGCGCTCAAGCTGGCTTACGAATTTGCCAAACGGGCGCGCGGAAACAAATCGCCGCGCTTTCTTTCATTGCAAGGCGCTTATCACGGCGACACCGTGGGCGCGGTCAGCCTTGGGCACATCGACCTCTTTCACAAAGCTTACGCGGGTTTGCTTTTTCAGACGGATCAGGTGATGGCGCCATATTGCTATCGCTGTCCCTTCAACCGCGCCAAGCCCGAACGCGCCGACGCCCGCTCCTACCGCAAATGCAAATGGGAATGCGTCGGGCTCGTGGACAAAGCGTTCAAGAAAAAGAAATACGCCGCCATGGTCGTCGAGCCTTTGATGCAAGGCGCGGCCGGGATGATTCCACAACCCGCCGGGTGGCTCCGCGACGTCGCGCAGATTGTTCGGAGCCATGGCGCGCAGTTGATCGCGGATGAGGTGATGACCGGTTTCACGCGGGCAGGAAAAAACATCCTGGCTTGTCACAATGAAGGAGTGCAGCCGGAATTCGCGGCGTTGGCCAAGGGCATGACCGGAGGTTATCTCCCCATGGCGGCAACTCTCACGACGCAGCCGGTCTTTGACGCGTTCCTCGGAAAATACGAGGAATTCAAAACGTTTTTCCACGGCCACAGTTTCACCGGCAACCAACTCGCCGCCGCCGCCGCCCTCGCGAGTTTTGAACTTCTCCAAGATGAAAGGCCGCGCGCGACCGTTGAGGAAACAATGACGCAGGAAGCTAAAGGGCTTTGGGATTTGGAACAGGTTGGCGACATTCGCCAGTCCGGCGTGGTGATGGGAATTGAATTGACGCGAGATTGGAGAACGCGCGAACCGTTCGCACTCGCCCAACGCGCCGGCATTCGTGTGTGCGAAGGAATGGCCGGCCGCGGAGTTTTGACGCGGCCCATCGGAAACGTCGTGGTGATCATGCCGCCCTTTTGCGCCACGGCCCGGCAGGTGCGGCAAATCTTTTCAGCCTTTCGGGAAAGCGTCGCGGCGCTAACCTAGGGGCGCATGATGAGCGATGTCCTCACCTGCCGATGCCGGCACTGCGGCCATAGCTTTCCTTATCTGCAAGCCGATGCCGGGGCGCAGGCCGAGTGCCCGCAATGCCGCAATAGCGTTCTATTGCCGGGTAAATTACGCGGGGTTGCTGCCAAACGACGCGCGCGCGTCAACACTCGCAAAGGACTCGCGCTTGAAATTGCCGGCTTCCTGCTTCTTTTCTGGTGGCCCTTCGGAACCATTCCCGCGGCGGTCCTGATCTGCTTCGGATGGAAAACCAACAATGCGTGGCGATGCACGAATTGTGATGCTGTCACAACTTCCACGGCCACACGCTGCGCAAGCTGCGGCTGCGCCTTCTCCTCCGAATAATTTAACCGCCGAGGTACGCTTTCCTCACTTCCGGATTCTGCCGCAGTGCGGCGCTGGCGTCTTCCAGGAGAATACGTCCCGTCTCCAGGACATAGCCATAGTTGGAGATTTCCAGGGCGAGATTCGCGTTCTGTTCCACGAGCAAAATGGTCAAACCCTGCTGCCGATTGATCTCCACAATCTTTTCAAAAATCGTTTTCACCAGGAGCGGCGCGATGCCCAGGGACGGTTCGTCCAGCATCAGAAAGCGCGGTTTGCCCATCAAGGCGCGGCCAATCGCCAGCATCTGTTGCTCGCCGCCGCTGAGCGTGCCGGCCACTTGTGTCAGTCGTTCCTTCAATCGTGGGAAAATCGAATAGATGTATTCCTGGGTGGCGGCGATCTCAGCTTTGTCTTTGCGGAGGAACGCGCCCATTTGCAAATTTTCCAGGACGCTCAGGTTGGCGAAAACCATCCGGCCCTCCGGCACATGGCAAAGGCCGCGTTGCACGATGCGATCCGCCCGGATTTGGTG
>JADMIO010607241.1_pt1 | contig 17225 bp, 18 predicted proteins | sample 8958161 | NCBI WGS metagenome assembly JADMIO01 (sample SAMN16585339, study PRJNA669376) | soil metagenome | isolation source: Crop rotation soil | place: USA: Cullars Rotation, Alabama | collected 2011
CCGAGGTCCTTCACGACATAGTCGTTGAAACGGGTTTCAGCCTGCGTAGCCACGTCGAGAATCTCCAATTTGCTTGATGAGCGCCTTTCGCTGGCGCGGGTCGCCGGAGCCGTTAGCCGCAGCGCGGCCGAAAGGCAAATATAAAGAATTCTTTATATGTCTATTCCGCGGCCTTCATCTCGTGCCTGAGCAGGATTCCGCCGGGGATCAGGGGGAGCCACAAAGTGAGCCCGCGAAACAGCAGCGTGGCGGAAAACGCCGCCTCGAACGGTACACCGAACAGTCGCAGCATGGCGACGCTTACTGCCTCGAAACTGCCAAGCCCCATGGGCACCGGGCCCAGGATCACTGCGATCGAGGCCATCATGAAGGCGATGTATCCCGCGCTGAGCGGCGCATGCACGCCGAGTGCAAGGACGCACGCCTGCATCGTCGCTGCATCGGCGACGAAGACGATGACGTTCAGCAAGGTCAGAATGGCGATCAGGTGAGGATCGCGGATCAGATTGCGCGGCGCCTCGCCAACTAGCTCGAAGAAGTCCCGTGCCTTCGACCAGCGGGCGAGCCAGCGTGGCAGCCGCTCCTGGCCCCGGCGATGCAGCCACAGCGTGAGCGCAGGGATCCCGCACGCCACGACCAGGAACAGGAGCACGGCACCGATCAGGAGCAAGCTCGTCCGATGCTTCCACCACAGGACGACGAGCACCCACAAGGCCCCGGCAGCAAATGACGCGTAGAAAGCGATGATCTGCAGCAGCAAGGCGGCGACTGCGTTACCCCTCGGCACGCCGAGGCTGACCAGCCGATCGACCAGCACGACATTGCCGCTCATCCCGGCCGTGGGAATGACCTGGTCGGCAAAATGCTTGGCAAAAGTCAGCCGGAACAAGGCGCCGTGCGGCTGCGGTGATTTACCGCGCCGGAGCGTCAGCCACCACTGCGCCGATAATCCGAAGTAGGTCGCCAGCTGGAGCGCAAAGCCGATCGCCAGCCATCCCGGCCGGGCCGTGGTTATCAGCGCGGCGAACTTCTTGACGTCGCCCCAATGAAGGACTGCGACCACCAGCCCGGCGATCAGCAATGCCGCAAGCAGCCAGGTCCGCCAGCTGGAGCCTAGGCCGCTCCCGCGCTTCTTTTGCTGTTTGGTGTCGATCGCTCGGCTGCTCATCCGGGCCCAACGCCGGAAGCCGCTTGGCTTTCCCTCAGGCGGCGCCGGTTTCGTTGGCGAGCAGGCGCGGATCGATTCCGGACGCCTTGAACGAGGCCGCCCAGCGTTCGTCGGCGGGCGTGTCGAAAAGGATGATCGAGTCCGCGCTTGCCGCGAACCAGCCATGCCTGGTCATTTCCTCGTCGAGCTGCCCTTCGCCCCAGCCGGCATAACCAAGCGCGACGATCCACTGTTTCGGGCCGCGCCCCTCGGCGATCGCGCGAAGGACGTCGATGGTCCCGGTCATCGCGAACAGCTCGCCGCGCTCGCCGTTGACATGCAGCGTGTCCTGTCCGCCCCAATCGTTCGAATGGAGGACGAAGCCCCTCCCCGGCTCGACCGGGCCACCGTGGTGGACGGCGCAGTCCGGCGCTTCGCCCGGATCGATCTCAAGCTGCCTCAGCAGGCCGCGGAACGTGATCCCCGCACGCTTGTGGCCGACGCCGATGCCGACGGCGCCGTTTTCGTCGTGAGCACACATGGCAATCACCGCGCGCTCGAAACGCGGGTCGGCCATCCCGGGCATGGCCAGCAGGAGCTTGCCGGATAGGAAGGGTGGCTGTTCATCCATTGTTGCGACCATGAGCCTCGCCCGCGCGACGGGCAAGGCTTGAGACAGCCATACGGCGGGCCTAAGGCGCGGCTCATCCGCTCAAGCGAAGGAGCTAGACACAATGACGATCCAAGTCGGCGACCGCCTTCCCGACGTGCCTTTGGCGATTGCAACCGGCGACGGCCCCAAGCCGACCACCAGCGGTGAATATTTTGCCGGCAAGCGCGTCGCCTTGTTCGCCGTCCCCGGCGCTTTTACGCCGACCTGCTCCGCCCGACATCTTCCTTCGTACGTCGAGAAGGCGAGCGAGCTTAAAGGCAAGGGCGTCGACGAGATCGCCTGCATCTCGGTCAACGACCCTTTCGTGATGGGCGCCTGGGGCAAGGCCGATGGTTCCGAGGACATCACGATGCTGGCAGACGGCAATGGCGCATTCGCCGATGCGGTCGGGCTCGCGTTCGACGGCAGCAAGTTCGGCATGGGCAAGCGCTCGCAGCGCTATTCCATGATCGTCAACGACGGCGTGGTCGAGCAGCTCAACGTCGAGGAACCGGGCGAGTACCGTGCGTCCAGCGCCGAGAACATGCTGGACCAGCTCGCCACCGCCTGACCTTCTGGCGCTTAGCGCGCACTCCTTACCGTTGTTCGCCCGAAACCAAGCGGGCAGCGGACGGCTTCGTTCGTTGTGCAATCAGAGCAAACGAGTTGAGGAGTGAAAAATGCCGAGTAACAACAGCCGCGGGCGTAGCAATCGTGGCGGCCGCAACAACAACAATCCGACCGGTCGCAACCAATATAGCAGCGGCATGATGGACATGGTCCGTGACCGGCCGATCGCCGCAGCGACCGCAGCCGTTGGTGCCGCAGCCGCGGGTCTATTCCTGTGGTCGAAGCGCTCGCAGATCAGCGAGCAGCTGAGCGGTCTCTCCGATCAGATCAGCGACTGGCGCGAAGGAATGCAGTCGGGCGATGGGTTCATGGCCCGTGGCGACAGCACCGACCAGTCCGATATCGCTGAAGAAGCAATGACGCTGAAGCAGACCGGAAAGAAGACGAAGCGGCCGACCGACCCCACGGTCGATGCACAGACGAAAGCCGGCTCCGTCGCTTACTGAGCGAGCATCGAGAACAAAGATTGGGGCGCCTTCGGGCGCCCCTTTTCATTGGGCGAGGAACTGAGCGATCGTTTCGCCGAATTCAGCTTTGGTGACCGAGCTCATGTGCGTGCCCGGCACCTCGCGAAACACAGCGTTCGGCATGACCTTGGCTAGGTCCTCCGCCGAACCATTGTCCTCGTCTTCCGATCCGCAGACGACCAAAGTCGGCATGGTGAAAGCCCGGAGCCAATCCATGAACGCGTCGCGAAAGCTTTCGAGCAGCAAGCCCGCGGCAACACGGTCGACCTTCTGGCTCTTCATGAATTGGATCGACAACCAGTGCGGATCGCCCCGTTGGACGCGATCGAACTGCTCGATTGCCTCGAGGAAGAAATGCTTGCGCCGCTCCCAGTTGCGCAGCCCTTCCAGGCCAGCGCCGCCGAGGATGGCGCGGCGAGGCTTCAACCCTTCGCCGACGCCCTCGACCGTGGTCCGCGATCCGAGCGAGAATCCGCCAAGATCGAAGTCGGTCAGGTGGAGGTGCGCGATCAGCTCGCGCAAATCCCGCGCGAGGATTCCTTGCGGATAGGCCTCCGGTTCGTGCGGCCGGCCGCTGAGGCCATGGGCGCGCAAATCAGGCATGATCACTCGGAAGCCGTCGGCCGCGATCCTCGCCGCATGGCCGAACTTGATCCAGTTCACGGTCGCGTCCGAGAACAGGCCGTGGAGCAACACCACGGGCCGCCCCTGCCCCAACTCGTGATACGCCAATTCGACCCCGTCCGAGGCGGACCAGCGATGGACCTGCGCGTCGCTCATCCCGGAAACTCGCCCGTCACCTCGATCCATTTGTCGACGAGCTTCGGGTAATCTTCGGTGCGCACTTCCTTGAGACCCTCGGTGTTGAGCCAGGCGCGGTGCATGCTCTCGGTGCCAAAGTGATGCTTGGGCACGAACGGCGACGGATCGTCGAACGATGCGACGGTCAGGTCCATGTTCTCGCTGCCGTGCTTGAACCGGAAGCCGAGGGAGGTCCCGCATTCGCGGCAATAGGGCCGGTCGGCGATCGGCGAACTATCGAACCAGTCCGGCTGCTGCTGCCAATCCGTCTCCGCCTGCTTCACGCTCTTGAAGGCGATCGAGACCGACCCCGTAGAGCGCTGGCACATGCGGCAGTGGCAAAGGTAGGCGTCATGATCGTGGATCGTGGTCTCGTAGCGAACGCGTCCGCACGCGCAGCCGCCGCTCACCCGCTCGTCCATCTCGTCCCTCCTTGGTTTGAGGCCCATTGCGCGGCTAAGGGGCCGCATGTCCAGCGCTCCCACTCCCGAGGAAATTGCCCGCGACGCCACCTGGCTCGCGCAGGCGCTCGATCCGAACGAGGGCACGGTACGCCTCGTCGCGATGAACCCGGACAGTTATAGCAGCGCTAGCTTTCTCGACGACCGGCTGATGCAGGCGCCGGTCGACGCGCAAATCCTGACTTGGCCCGAAATTGAGGCGGCCGTCGCCGGCGAGCTGCGAGAGGACGCACGATGGATCTTTCACATCGGCCATGTGGGCTCGACGCTGCTTTCCCGCCTCCTCGGCGAGATCGATGGCGTGCTGTCGATCCGGGAGCCTCGCTTGCTTCGTGACGCCGCTCTTTGTCCGCCGGCCGTCCGTGACCGTTATTTGACGTCCATCCCGAAGCTGATGTCGCGGACATTTGGCGCCGACGAGATTGCCTGCGTCAAGGCAACCAGCTTCGCCAGCGAGATCGCTGCCGATCTCGTTCCCCCCGGCGAGCGCGCGCTTTTCATGTACGCAACGCCCCGCAACTATGTCGCCAGCATCCTCGCCGGCGAGAACAGTGTGAAGGAACTGAATGCCCTCGCCGATTATCGCAGTCGGCGAATGGCCGTCCGTGGAATTAGCCTCCCGCCCGCCCGCAACGAGGCGGATCGAGCGGCGGCCGCCTGGGCCTCCGAGATGACGACGCTGGTGGCTGCGTCGGCAGCGATGTCAGGGAGCCAGGTCGAATGGGCCGACTTCGACAGGATGCTGACGGACATGCCCGAAGAGCTCGGCCGCGTCGCTTCGTTCTTCGATTTCGCAGCGGATCGCGACCGCCTCGATGCGATCGCTCACGGCCCTGTGATGACGCGCTACTCGAAGGACCCGAATTACGACTACAGCCCGACGCTACGAAGCGATCTGATCGAGCAGGAAATCCGCCTCCAAGGCCGCGATATTGACGGCGCCCTTGCCATGCTCCGTTCCGCCGCCGAAAAGTCGGAATCATTGTCGCAGGCGCTCGCCCGTGCCGAAGGGAATTGAATGTATCGGATCCTGCAGCTTCTAACCGACGCCGAAGTCGCCGAGTGCCGGCAGATCGCCGCGAGCGCTCCGTTCGTCGACGGTAAGATTACTAATCCGCACAACAAGGCCAAGCAGAACGAGCAACTGCACGACCAGGCGGCCTATCAGAAAAGCTCGCAGCTGCTCCAACAGGCCTATGCCCGGAGCCAGGAGTTCCACGAATTCGCTTTCCCGGTGAAGATCGCCCCGCCGATGATGACCCGGTATAAACCGGGAATGAAGTACGGAGCCCATGCGGACTCCGCCTTCATCCATCTGCCCCAAGGCACCATCCGCAGCGACGTCTCGTCGACGGTTTTCCTCAACGATCCCGCGGATTACGATGGCGGCGAGCTGAAGGTGCGGCTCGGGGATTCGGAGATCAGCTTCAAGCTGAAGCCGGGCGAAGCGATCATTTACCCATCCGACAGCCTGCACCAAGTCGTGCCGGTGACGCGCGGAGAACGGCTCGTCGCGATCACCTTCATCCAGAGCCGGGTGCAGGACCCCTTCAAGCGCAGCATGCTCTACGAACTGAACGAGGTCGCGGCGCTAGAGGGCCTCAAGATGGACCAGGAGAACTTCAACCGCCTCCAGCTCGTCCGCGAGAATTTGATGCGTTACTGGGCGGATATGCCCTGAGTGGCTAGGCCGCCTTCTGCAAATGCTTTCGGCCTAGCAACTCCGCAATCTGCACCGCGTTCAGCGCCGCACCCTTGCGGAGATTGTCGCTGACCACCCAGAGGCTGAGTCCGTTGTCGACCGTCGGGTCTTCGCGGATGCGGCTTACGTAAGTCGCATAGTCGCCCACTGCCTCGACCGGGGTGACGTAGCCGCCTGACTCACGCTTATCGACGACCATCACGCCCGGAGCCTCGCGCAGGATCTTGCGCGCTTCGTCGGCCGAGATCTCATTCTCGAACTCGACGTTGACCGCTTCGCTGTGACTGACGAAGACGGGGACGCGGACGCAGGTCGCGCTGACCTTGATGGCCGGATCGAGGATCTTCTTGGTCTCGACGACCAGCTTCCATTCCTCGGTCGTCGAGCCGTCGTCGAGGAAATCGCCGGCCTGCGGAATGACGTTGAAGGCAATCTGCTTGGGGTAGATTTCGGGCTCGGCCGGATCGCCCACGAAAATGTTGCGCGACTGGTTGAACAGCTCGTCCATCGCGCTCTTGCCCGTCCCCGAAACCGACTGATAGGTCGAGAGCACGACCCGCTTGATTTTTGCCACGTCGTGAAGCGGCTTCAGCGCGACGACCAGCTGCGCTGTCGAGCAGTTGGGGTTGGCGATGATGTTCTTCTTCCGATAGCCGGAAATGGCATCCGCATTCACTTCGGGCACGATCAGCGGGACGTCCGGGTCCATCCGGTAAAGCGAACTGTTGTCGATCACCGTGCAGCCGGCTGCGGCAGCCTTCGGCGCGTAGACCTTGGAGACTTCCGAGCCAGCCGCAAAGAGCGCGATGTCCCAGCCCGCAAAATCGAAATGCTCGAGGTTCTTCACCTTGAGCATTTCGCCGCTGTCGCCAAAATCGATCTCGTCGCCCGTCGAACGGGATGAGGCCAGAGCCGCCACCTCGTCGAACGGGAATTGCCGCTCACCGAGGATATTGAGGATCTCGCGCCCGACATTGCCCGTCGCACCGACCACCGCGACCCGGTAACCCATCTTGCCACTTCCTTGTCTTGAATTGCCCGCGAGGTGGGCTTGGCGCCGATGATTGTCAACGCGGCCAAAGCTGCAATAACGGCCGCAAAAACTGGGGGGCTGGATGACGAACTGGGGTCGCTCGCTGATCGTCGCTGCGTTGCTGCTCGCGGGGTTCGCGCTCAAGGGCGCGTTGCTCATTGCCCCCTCGGCGCCGTCGCACATCGCGGCGGGTGAGTTCGACGCCAGCCGGGCCGCGGCTCGCCTTCAGCGCATCCTCGGCGATCAGCGCTCGCACCCGGTGGACAGCCCGGCCGATGACGCGGTGCGCGCCCGGCTGATCGCTGAGCTTCACGCGATGGGGCTCCAGCCCCAAGTGCATGGAGCGATGGACTGCAGCGCCATGCCGAAGACGCGCTTCGTCAGCTGCTCGCACGTCCGCAACGTCGTCGCGACCATTCCCTCCCGATCGCCCGGGCCGCAGCTTCTCCTCAACGCACATTACGACAGCACGCCCACCGGGCCGGGCGCTGGCGACGATGGCCTCGGCGTTGCCGTGCTGCTCGAGGTCGGCTCGATCCTCATGACCAATCCGCCGCCGCGCCCGGTGACCCTGCTGTTCAACGAAGGCGAAGAGTTCGGACTGAACGGCGCCCACGCCTTCCTTCGCGACGCGGCGGCGCGAAGCGTCAATTCGCTGATCAACATCGACAATCGCGGCGTGACGGGACCCGCCTTGATGCACGAGACCAGCGATCCGAACGGCGCGGCAATCGGTGTATTTGCGAGCGCGACTAAGCGGCCCTACGCGAACTCGATCACCAGCGACTTCGCGAAGCTGATCCCGAATTATACCGACGTGACTTTCTTCAAGGCTGCCGGCTGGACGCTGCTCGACTACGCAATCATCGGGAACGAAACGCGGTACCATTCTCCGGGCGACACCGTTCAGGCACTCGACCGCAACAGCCTTGCTCATGCGGGCGACGAAGTGCTTGCGGCCACGCGCGCGATGGTGGCGGAGCGCGAACCGGTTCTCAGTGCAGGCAACCGAGTCGTCTTTACCGATATCGCGGGTCTGGTGTTCCTCCGGTTGCCGTTGCTGATTGCGGGAACTGCGCTCGTTATCCTGCTCATCGCTGCATTCGTACTTGGCTGGCGACGGGCCGCACTCAGCACGCCTCTGTTCGTCGCGGTCGCAACCGTCGCCGGCGGCACGGTCGCGGCCGGAGCAGTAAGCTTTCTGATCGGGATGCTTCGGCCCGGGGATTTCTGGCGAGCCTATCCGCTCGTCTCCTATCTTGCAGTCTATGCGACCCTGCTCGCGGCCATGGCCGGCATCTGGGCGCGGTGGGGCGGCGGCATCGATCGAAATCGCGCCCGGGCGGCGGCTTGGCTGCTGGTCATTCTCATGGGGGCCGCCGCGTGCCTGATCCTTCCGGGAGCGACGATCTATTTCCTGATCGGGCCCGCGCTGGGCCTGCTCGCGGTCGCCTTGGCACGACGATCGCCGCAACTTTCGACCGCGCTCGCGATTGCCGGAGTCCTCATTCAATTCCTGATGTTCGCCGAGCTTCTGGCAGCGGTCGAAATGCTGCTGATCGACGGACCGCTGGTGGCGGTCGCCCCTCTCGCAGCGCTTTCAGCGCTGCCGGCAATGATCGAGATCGAAAGCGAAGGTTGGCGCCCGGCAGTCTTTGCCGTCGTGATCGCCGCGGCCGGCCTCTGGATCGCGACCCTCATCATTCCTCGCGCCAGCGCGGAGCGCCCTCTCGGGTTCAGCATCGACTATTTTCGCGATTCGACCGCTCAGACCGCGAAGTGGGGAGTCGCGATGAAGCAGGCGCCCTTGCCTCCCACCTTCCCCGGCCGATGGGAACGCTCCATTCTCCCCTACAATGGCCGCCCGCGTTGGGTGTCACCGGCGCCATTGCTGGCCACGCCCGTCGCGGCCGCGAGGATCCTGCAAAGCGAGCCAACGGCGGCCGGCCGTCGGATCGTCATCGCGCTGGCGCCAAGAGGGGGTAACACCGTGTCGATCCGCTTTCCGAAAGAAGCGGGCGTGAAGGCGCTCGGACTTGTGGGGACCGCCATTTCTATCCCCGCGACCGGCGAGCCCGACAAACCGGTGCTTCGGTGCGCCGGGCGATCCTGCGACGGACTTCAGATCGAAGTGCTGTTGGCGAACCCCAGGCCGGTTGAGGCGGAACTATTCTCGACCCGCTTCGGGCTTCCACCTGAAGGGCGACCCCTGATCGCCGCCCGGCCCAGCAACGCGATCCCGCAATATTCACCGGATCAGACGATCACGATGAGCCGCGTGAAGCTGTAGCTATGGCAGTCCGATCATCATGTGGCCCAGCTTCCACAGATGTTCGAAGTAACGGCGCGCGAATTCGTCGCGTTCCTCCGCCGGAATCTGTTCTAGCGCGGGTACCTCGACGATCTCGGCGATGGTGCGATTGCCGTCGGCCCCGTCGATGACGAACTGCTCCAACTCGGAGCATTGGAGCTGATAGGCGCCACGCTCGAATTTGCCTTCGCCCTTGCGTGACAGGCCCGGCGCCCAGTGCGGAACGAATTGACGCCAGTCGCTTCGCTCGAAATCGACGACGGCGGTTTCGCCCGGATGCCGCACGGTGAACATGTGCATCCCCGCGACCTGGCCCAGCATCTCGACCGCCGCCCAATGTTCCCGCGCCGGCAGCGGGTCGACCGCCGCGGCAACGGCGCTATCCGGTTCCCATTGCCCATTCCGCCAATAGACCAGGCCGTCGACCCAGTTTTGGAATTCGAGCCCCGACCCTTCGACCAGCTCGAACAATTGCGGCACCGTGTAAGCCCGGTCCTGCGGGTGGAGGAACGTATCGACGATCGCCGCATCGTCCTTCAGCTCGTCGGCGGCGGAGATATAATCGCGGGCGTAATGGCGGCTCGGCAGTTCCGAGAGGATTTGCCGAACCTCGGCTATTCCGTCAGCTGTCTGCGCCAAACCCATCCGGCGGAACGCGTCCTGCAGCATGTACACGCCGGTACGGACGGTGGCGCCGTACAACATCAGCACCATCACCCCGTCAGGAGCCAGAACATCGCGCAGAGCAGCCATCCCCGCGGCAGGGTCGGTCATATGATGCAACACGCCAGTGCAGATGATGACGTCGAAACGCTCGCCGAGCGCGGCAACTTCGAGGAGATCACCCCTGAACAGCTTCAGGTTTGCAAGGCCATGCTTGTTCTGAAGGAAGCGTTCGTGCGCAAGTGAAGCCTCGGACAGATCGATCCCGACCACCTCTTCGTTCGGGTTCATGTAGGCGACGTAGGCGGCCTGAATCGTGCCGCAGCCGGCGACGAGGATTTTCAACGGCCCAGGCGGTCGCGCCTTGGGCCAAAGCACCGGACCGTAGAGCGATGGCTCACCGACCTGGTAATAACCTTTGGCAATCTCGGCCTTCAGGTCGGCAAATGGCTCCGGATAGGCAAACGCCTCATATTGCTTGGCAACCAGGCTCGAGACGTCCTCCATGATGCCTGCTTAGCCGACTCGTCGGTTTGTGCTAGGGCAGGGCCAGGCGCCCGGCGCCCGTTGCGCCGGACGGCACCGTTCAAGGAGGTGTCATGGCGACCAAGACTATGGCTGGCGGCGCATCGCGTAAGGCCGCCGAAATTCCCGTTCGCAAAATCGGCATGGAGGACCTCAGCATATCGCTGAGGCAGGGCCTCGACGATTTCCTCACCTTCCGCGGCGACATCGTCTTTGCCGGCATCGTCTATACGGTGATCGGCCTCGCCGCGGTCGTCATGACCACCAGCATGCCGCTGATGCCCTTCTTCTTCCCGGTCGTTGCCGGCGTCGGCCTAGTCGGCCCGGTTGCGGCAATCGGCTTCTACGAGCTCGCCCGCCGCAAGGAAGCCGGCGAGCAGAACGTCCACTGGTTCAACTTCCTCGATGTCCGCAAGCGCCCGTCGGTCGACGACATGGGCATCGTGGCCGGGATGCTCCTGCTCGTCTTCTTCGTCTGGCTGATCGCCGCGGGCGTCCTCTACGCGACTCTCTTCAACTGGGCCACGCCGACATCGGTGCCGCAATTTGTCGAAATGGTGTTCCTGACGCCGCGCGGCTGGGCGCTGATCATCGGCGGCGCGATCATCGGCGCGATCTTCGGCTGGGTCGTTCTCGCGCTCAGCGTTGCATCGATGCCGATGCTGGTCGATTGCGATGTCAGCGCCGCTCAGGCCGTCTCCGCCTCGTGGCGCGCAGCACACGCCAACAAGGGCGAGATGATCCGCTGGGGCCTGATCGTGCTCGGCCTGCTTGTGCTCGGCTCGATTCCGCTGTTCGTCGGGCTCGCCTTCGTGCTGCCGTGGCTCGGTTATTCGACCTGGCACCTCTACACGCGGCTGATTGACCGGACCGCGCTCCGCACCCGCTAGTTCGCCGGCTTGCCGAGTACCTTCTCGTTCAGAAAGCGCTCGATCGTCTTCTGGACGTGCGCCTGCCGGCCCTCACCCGCCGGCCGGTGAGTCTGGCCAACGTAGAACATCATCTCGAACGGCTTGTCGGCTGACTGGAGCTTATCGGCCAGGAGCGTCGAATTCTGAAACACGACATTGTCGTCCGACATGCCGTGGATCAGCAGAAACGGCTGATCGATCTTGAGCGCACCGTCGAGCGCATCCGACGACTGGTACGGCTTCGGATCGGTCGCCGGATTGCCGAGATAACGCTCCGTGTAATGCGTGTCGTACAGCTCCCATTTCGTCACCGGCGCGCCGACTATGCCCGCGGCGTATAAGCCCTTCGGCGCCTGCTCGAGCATCTTCAGCGTCATGTAGCCGCCGTACGACCAACCGTAGGTCGCGATTTTACCGGCATCGACATAGGGCTGCTTCTGCAACCAGCGCGCCGCCGCCGCCTGATCCGCTACCTCGACCGTTCCCATCGCGTGGTAGATCTGATCCTCGAACGCCCGTCCGCGGTTGGGCGAGCCGCGATTATCGACCTGGAAGTAGATCCAGCCCTTGCTCACCCAATATTGGGCCATCGGGTTCATCCAGCCGCGCTTCACCTGCTGCGACCCCGGGCCACCATAATGCTCGAAAAAGACCGGATATTTCCGTCCATTGACCAGCGGCGGCGTGATCATCTCCCAGTAGAGCGTGCTGCCGTCGTCGGCCTTGAGAGTTCCGAACTTCACCGGCCGGTGCGCCGCCACGAACGGCGCATAAGGGTGAGAGGCATCGATCTTGTTCTGCTCGACCCAAGCGAGGCGCTTCCCGGAAGCGTCGGCCAGATAGACCTGCGGCGGCTGCTCGGGCGCTGAGCGCGAGACGATCAGGCGGGTGCCATTCTTGTCCATCTCGCCGACGTTCCAATAGCCGGTCTCGGTCATCCGCCGCGGCTCGCCAGGGTTCAGATAGTCGACCGAATAGATGTGCTGCTCGACCACCCCGTCCTTGTTGCCGGTGAAGAACAGCCGGTGGCTCGCCTCGTCGACTCCGATCAGGCCGGTCATCGACCAGTCGCCATGCGTGAGCTGCGTCCACTGCCCGCTCGCAAAGCGATAAAGATGGTGAAACCCGCTGCGCTCTGAGCCCCAGATCAGGCTGCCGTCCCTGAGCGGCTTGAAATCATCGTTGAGGTTGACCCAGGTCTTCGCCGTCTCGTCGAACAGCTGTCGGCTCGCGCCCGTCGCCGGATCGACCGCCAGCAGGTCGAGCCGCTTCTGATCGCGGCTCTCGCGTTGGACGTAGAGCGTGCGGCCGTCCTTCGACCAATCGACCCTTGCGAGATAAATGTCGGGATTGGTGCCCAGATCGACCTTCGCGCGATGACCGCTGGTCGGATCGATGACCCACAAGGTCACCGTGACGTTCGGTGTCCCGGCAGCCGGATAGCGCTGCTCGAACACCTTCGTCCCGTTGGCGCCGATCGCGGCTCGGGTGACGGTCGCGACATTTGCCTCGTCATAGCATTCGATCGCGACCCGCCCGTCTCCCGGCGCCCACCAGGTGCCGGTGTGGCGATCCATCTCCTCCTGCGCGACGAACTCGGCGGTCCCACAGGTCACGGTATCCTTGCCCTCTTGCGTCAGCGCTCGCTCGGCGCCCGTGCGAAGGTCGATCGCGTAGAGGTTCTCATCGCGGACGAAGCTGACGTAGCGCCCGCCCTCGGAGACGTGCGCGTCGATCTCCGTCGCCGGCGTGTTCGTCAGCCGCCGCACGGCGCCGCTCGCCGCGTCGGCGAGGTAAAGGTCGCCGTCGACCGGAGCGAGGACGGATTTGCCGTCCGGCGCCCACTCATATTCCACGATCCCCTTCGAGCCGCCGACCCGAGCGCGCTCACGCCGCATCTTCTCCGCTTCGGAGATTTCGCCGCCGCCGATCTTGGTCGAATCGACCAGCATCCGGAGCTGCCCCGTCGACGTATCCATCGCCCACAGGTCGAAGCGCTCTCGATCATTGTCGCGGGGCTCCAGCATCGTCGCGTAGCGGCCGTCCGGCGACAGCTTCAGCAACCGCGGCGACGCGCCCGAGATCGGCGGGCTGGCGAAGATCCGCTCAATAGTCAGCTTTTTCTGGGGGACTCCGGGTGGCGGAGCGGCGGCGATGAGAAGCGGCAGTACGGCCGCGCCGGCGAAGGAACGCATGCGCAGACCCTAGGGACGGCGACACAAAAGAAAAGGCGGAGCGCGAACGCCCCGCCTTCCTAATCTTCAGCTGAATGAAGCGCTCAGGCTTCCGTGGCCTCAGCCGTCGCATCGCGGCGAACGTCGCGGCGCTCGGCGATACGCGCCGACTTACCGGTCCGGCCACGCAGGTAATAAAGCTTGGCGCGACGGACGGCACCGCGGCGCACGACCTCGATCTTGTCGATGATCGGCGAATAGAGCGGGAAGACGCGCTCGACCCCCTCGCCGAAGGAAATCTTGCGGACGGTGAAGCTGGAGCCGACGCCCTTGTTGGCGCGGGCGATGCACACGCCCTCGAACGCCTGCACGCGGGTGCGGTCGCCTTCGATCACCTTGACGCCCACGCGAAGCGTGTCGCCGGGGCGGAATTCCGGAACGGGCTTGTCCTTGGTCAGCGCGTCGATCGCTTCGCGCTCCAGGGTCTCGATCAGGTTCATTTCTTCTTCTCTTCTTTTTCACGCCGCGCGCCAGAGGGCGGTGCCTGCGATGCGCCCCCGTGGCGCTCGATCAGGTCCGGCCGCCGTAGCCGTGTATCGTTGACCGCTTGCTCGTGTCGCCACGCCGCGATCTTCGCATGATCCCCCGACCGCAGCACTTCGGGGATCGTGCGCCCTTCCCATGTCACTGGTCGGGTATAGTGCGGATATTCCAGGAGACCCTGCTCGAAGCTCTCCTCCTCTCCGCTGGAGGCCGCGCCCATTACCCCGGGAAGCAGCCTCACGCAAGCGTCGAGGATCACCATCGCGCCAAGCTCCCCGCCGGAGAGCACATAATCGCCAACCGACACTGGCTCGACCGGCCGTCCCTCAAAGATTCGCTCGTCGAATCCCTCGAATCGGCCGCATAGGAGAATCAAGCCCTCGCCCGCCACCAGCTCCCGCACGCGGCCCTGTGTCAGCGGCGCTCCGCGGGGCGTGAGCGCCAGCATTGGCCGGCCGTCCGCGGCGCTGTCCAGCGCGGCGGCGAGCACGTCCGGCTTCAGCACCATTCCAGCGCCACCGCCCGCCGGCGTGTCATCCACGCTCCGATGCTTGTCCGTCGCAAAGTCACGGATATTCGTCGCATCCAGGCTCCAGATACCGTCCTGCAGGCCCTTGCCCGCCAGGCTGGTGCCGAGCGGCCCCGGAAACATGTCCGGATAAAGCGTCAGGACGGAGGCGCGGAAGGTCACTGGTCTCTTCGCCGCGCGGTCAGCGTCGCGCCGACCAACCCGCCGATCCAGGCCAGCAGCGTGAAGCCGCCGCCGATCGTCGCCAGCGCTGCGATGGCCAGATCCTCCATCTGCTTGCTCTCGCCGTGGTTCGCGGTGGCTACGAACAAGATGCCGAGCAAAGTGGCAACCGCCGTGATCGCGGGAAGGATCGATGCCGCTGTCAGTCTCCGCCGCCGTCGGGACCATTCTGGCCGAATGGTGACGAGCAGCGACACCAGTGCCGAGCCCATGAAAACCGACAGCGCGAAGCCGATGAGGACGAAGGTCCAGTTCATCGGCGCGGGCTAGTCGGGAACCCTGCGAACAGCAATCCATTGGGCAGCGGATGGACGAACCCCTCGACTGCCTGATTATCGGTGGCGGCCCGGCCGGGCTGACCGCGGCGATCTACCTGGCCCGCTTCCACCTCGACATCCTCGTCGTCGATGGCGGCAAGAGCCGCGCCTCGTGGATCCCCTGCACTCGCAACCATGCTGGCTATCCGGACGGGATCGCCGGAACCGAGCTGCTTCAGCGAATGCGCGACCAGGCCTGCAAATATGGGGCGAAGATCGAAACCGAGTTCGTTACCAAGCTCGAGCGCGACGGGAAGACCGGACTGTTCACCGCCACGTGGGGCTCCGGCGAAGCGAAAGCGCGATCCATTCTGCTAGCGACCGGGGTCACCAACCGACGTCCACCGATGGACGAAGAGCTTCACGACGATGCGCTTTCACGCGGGCTCGTCCGTTATTGCCCGATCTGCGACGGCTATGAAGTCACCGACAAGCGAGTGGGGGTGATCGGAAGCGACAGCCACGGCGTCGCGGAGGCTTTGTTCATTCGCAGCTATACCGCCGACGTCACCTTGATTGCGCCGGACAAGGCATTGAGTTTGAACGCTGACGATCACGCCAGGCTCGAAGATGCCGGCATCGATTGCGTGGATGGGCCCGCGCATGCCGTCGGGATCGCCGACAAGTGCATCGTCGTCGATACCGCCGAGGGGCATCATAGCTTCGACAGCATCTATCCGGCGCTCGGGTCCGATACCCACACCCAGCTCGGCGAGATGGTCGGCGCCAAGCTCGCCGAAGACGGTTGCTTCCTGTGCGACAGTCACCAGCGGACCAGCGTTCGCGGCCTCTATGCTGCCGGCGACGTCGTCCACGGCCTGGACCAGATCAGCCATGCCATGGGCGAAGGCGGCGTCGCTGCGACCACCATCCGCAACGACTTGTGCACCGAATGCCCCCGCTGGCGCGAGCCGATCAGCGACATGGAAAAAGCGGAAGAAGGTAGTTAGGCGAGGAATTCCGGGTCGAGCACGATGCGACCTCCGTCGAAGTCGGCGATCCCGGGCTTAAACGGGATCAGCGATCGCTTGCCGTCGGCCAGCTCTATGTCGAGCAGGTCGCCTGCGCCGTAATTCTCCACGGCAACCACGGTCCCCAGGCTATTCCCCGCACGGTCGTTGGCGGGCAAGCCGATCAAGTCGGAGTGATAATATTCGCCTTCTTCGAGCGGCGGCAACGCCGATCGGTCGACCTCGACCAGCGAACCGCGCAGGGCTTCGGCCGCCGAGCGATCTCCGACCCCGTCGAAGCGTGCCACGGCCGTCTTGCCGCTGTCGCGGATGGCAATGAGGCGCCGTTCGACTCCTCCGACACACAATTTCTCATAGCGGGAAAGGCTCTCGGCGCTGTCGCTGAACAGCTTCAGCCTGAGTTCGCCCTTTACCCCGTGGGCGCCGGCAACCGCAGCGAGGGCGATTTTGCGCTCGCCGCGGCTGTCAGCAACCATGGCTCAGGCCTTGGCGTCTTCAGCAGCGCCCTCTGCGGGCTCTTCGCTCGACTCGCCTTCACCCGATGCTTCGACGCTCTCGGGCGAACCGTCGGTCGGCGGATTGACGTCATCCGCGCCCTCGGCGGGGGCTTCACCGGCCTCCGCCTCGGTCGAGGCGGCCTCCGCGACCGGCTCTTCTGCGGGCTGGTCAGCGGTGTCCGCCGGTGCCTGCTCGGAAGCTTCCTCGGTGGCCGCTTCGACCGGCGGAGTTTCCTCCGCGGCCTCGTCGACGATCGCTTCGGCCTCGGCGGTCGGCTCGGCGGTGGCAGCCTCGACTTCCTCAGCCACCACGGCTTCCGCCTCTTCCTGCGGCGCGGCAGCGGCTTCCGCGGCAGCAGCCTCGGCGTCCGCAGCGCGCTTCGCGCGCTCTTCGATACGCTCCTTGGCCTTCTCGCCCGGCTCGGCCTTCTTCGGGTTGTTGCGCGCCTGACGCTCCTTCAGGCCGGCCGCATCGAGGAAACGAAGCACGCGATCCGACGGCTGGGCCCCAACGCTCAGCCAATGGCTGATGCGATCGGTGTCGAGCTTCACGCGCTCCGGCGAATCCTTCGCTAGCAGCGGATTGTAGGTGCCGACCTTCTCGATGAAGCGGCCGTCACGCGCGTTGCGGCTGTCGGCCACCACGATCCGGTAATAGGGGCGCTTCTT
>JADMIO011227311.1_pt1 | contig 17225 bp, 18 predicted proteins | sample 8958161 | NCBI WGS metagenome assembly JADMIO01 (sample SAMN16585339, study PRJNA669376) | soil metagenome | isolation source: Crop rotation soil | place: USA: Cullars Rotation, Alabama | collected 2011
CCCGCCTAACTAACAAGCCGCTGAGATGATGAAAGTCGCCCGATCCAAAAACGTTGAATGCAGCGAAGCGGGCGTTGCATTCGCGATAAAACTTCTCGATCACGTGCGGCGGCGCGGAGAACCGAAGCCGCGGACCCCACTCGCGGAGATCAAGGGATGAAAGGCCTAACTGTTCGCTAGACCAGGCGTCGTCCAGGTTGAGGTGCAAACCGGCGTCCGATGATTTATGGGCGCGAGGTAAAACGGCTATCGCTCGCTTTTGCCTGGCGAAGGTTCTCCTGGGCAGGCCGGAGATTCGGATCGATTCGTAGAGCTTCCTCGTATTCGATAATCGCCTGCGACATGAGCCCCTTCCTGGCGAGAACGTTTCCGAGGTCGAGATGAACGTCGGCGCGATTCGGTTGAATCTGTGCCGCCTGGTCATAGTGCGCCTTCGCTCCGTCGATATCGCCTTTTACGAATAAAGCGGTCCCCATGTCGCAATGAGCGTCGGCCAGCTTCGGATCTTTTTGCAGCGCCCGCTGAAACTGCGCTATCGCTTCGTCGCCTTTACCCTGTTTGTCGAGGAACGCACCGTAGGTGTAATAAAGCCGCGCCGAGGTCGGATTCAGGCGAATCGACGCCTCGTACTGGTTCGCTGCTTCCTCAAAGCGACCCATGCGTTCGAGCAAATAACCGTGCGCGGATAACAACTCGGGGTCGCGCGGTTCGAGCCGCAGCGCGTCCTGGAAATGTTGCTCGGCTTCATCAAACTTCGATTTCGCGATGAGGACGTTCGCCAATCCAACGTGTGCTTTCGCGCTGGTTGGATCGAACTTGAGGGCGGTCTCGAACTCCTGCTGGGCCTCGTCCAGTCGCCCCGCCGTCTGCAGTGAAGATCCATAGTTGAAATGCTGGCGCGGCCCGCTGGGAAGATTCTGGACAACCCATGACATGCGTTCCACTTCCGGCACCGTGTTGCGCATCTGTCCGATCCACATTGCGCCCAACGGCAAGACGAAAGCAACGGCCCATTTCGTTCCGTGCAGCGTCCACCCGGGCAGGAATCCTCCCAGTTTCACGTCGGACGTGCCACCGGCCAGTCCTAACGATTGTCGCGTCGACTTCTCGCGCACTTTCCAGATGAAGCCATCGTAATAAAAATGCAGAAGACCGGAAGCCGCGACGACGCCGGTCAGGACGTTCTTCACCGTTTCCATCTGCATGTGCGACGTCAGGTAGCCGATCGATCCGTAGGCGAACACGAGGCCGACGTACAAGCCGGCTAACGAGCCGCTCCTCCGAAAGATGAAACGCATGAAACCACCGATGGAATTGTCCTTCTCCACCCGGTTGCGATTGTAGATCCAGACTAACGAAAGGTATTGGGTGTCGTGGAATACCTCGAACAGCGCAATGCCCGCGAGAATGTTGGCAACGCCATTGTTGCAATACCACCAGAACCCGATGCTGGTGGCGAGCAGCGCCAGCTTGACCGGGTTTTGCCGCTGACCCTGCGTCCACATCCAAACGAAATTCGCCAGGAACAAAACCGTTACGCCGATCGCGGCGAATAGGAACACCTGTTGAACTGCATGCAATGCGCCCGGGGCAATAAACGGTACCCCGCTCTCGTATAAGGCGTCCAGCGTGTCGGTCATCCGCTGGGACGAAAGTACCACCGCAGTGGCAAACCAGATTCCGCACGTCGCGAAATCCAGGCGCCGGCTGATTGTGGCGAACGATCCCATTTTCGCATCGTAAATCCGGCAGAACCCGTAGGTCTGCATCATGCCGTGCCAGATGCCCCACAGGAAAACGAGCAACACCACAGGGTTGGCTTTGCTGTCGGAAAAGTAAAATGCTACGCACACGACCAGCAGGAAAATCGGCGCGATGATGAATCGCCAGCGGAACCGCTCGAACAAGGCCCGGTCGCCATACGCGCGGATCATTCCCGGCAGGTGATGACCCATCGCTCCAAATGCCGCAACGAAAACGTAAATATCTTGCGCGCTCCACCGGGCCTGTGCCAGGGCGAACATCGGCACCAGCAACAGCGGCGTCCCGACGTAAAGCAGCAGGTCGCGCCAGCTGTTCAATATCCACGGATTCTTCTTCGGAATGGTCGCGGCGACCGGCGGAACAGTCTGCGGGCGTGAAAAGGCGGTGACGTGCTGCATGTGGGGAAGGCGGTCACAAGTTTTCCTCACAATGACGGCAAAATCAATCCCGGCCAGGCCGCTATTCACGAAGATCTAGAGGTTCCATGCGCGCAACTTGCCGTGCCAAGGCGAACTCATGGTGAACCTTATGAGTCGTACACAGTCCGCAGAACTACAGGAACACGAACGTCAGCGAGATATCTTTTGCGTCTTCGGCGACGCCTTCCGCATCTTTGCCCGCAAATCGTCGGGTATTCTCGGTAGTCCGTGGGCCTTCGCTGCCGCAATTTTGATCATCGTCGTTTGGGGAATTACCGGCCCGACGTTTCATTATTCCGACACATGGCAGCTCATCATCAACACCGGTACGACAATCGTTACCTTCCTGATGGTGTTCTTGATTCAGAACACTCAGAACCGTGACGCGAAAGCGATGCATTTGAAACTCGACGAAATCATTCGCGCGCTGACCCGCGCGCGAAACGAACTAGTCGATCTCGAAAATCTGTCGGACGAGGAATTGGGGCGGCTGGAAGAGCAATTCAAGCAATTGCGCACGAAAGCAGAAAATCAGGGACAAAACATGCGCCACGTGGCGCCTGAAGCGCTCGAGCAGGATGATTAATCCGTACGCGCTTGGTGATCGATCTAAAGCGGTTGCGTCCGCGCTTCGCCCGTCCTGATAAACCGTTCGCCGCTCGGGCAAAGTCTAAATACTTCGCACGCCTCGCAATCCGGTTTTCGCGCGAAGCATCGGCGCCTTCCATGCCAGATCAGCCAGTGACTCCAGTCGGTCCAATGTTTTTGCGGAATCAGGAGCATGAGGTCCTGTTCGATTTTCTCCGCATCTTTATTTTTAGTTAGGCCAAGTCGCTGGGACAGGCGCATGACGTGAGTGTCCACCACAATCCCTTCGTCTTTGTGAAACGCGTTGCCGAGAACGACGTTCGCGGTTTTGCGCCCGACCCCGGGCAGTTCGCGCAATTCCTCCATGGTCGACGGAACCTTGCCGCCGAACTTTTGCTCGATCGTCGATGTTGCGCCGCGAATGCTCTTGGCTTTGCTGTTGAAAAAGCCCGTCGATTTGATGTCCTTCTCCAGTTCGCCGACGCGCGATTTGGCGTAGTCTTTGGCCTTCGGGTATTTCTTGAATAGCGCGGGTGTCACCATGTTTACCCGTTTGTCAGTGCATTGCGCGGACAGAATGGTGGCGATCAGCAATTGGAGAGGATTTTTGAAATCGAGCTCGCAGTGCGCGTCGGGATAAACTTTCGGGAAGGCTTGGACCAGCTTCTTTGCGCGTTCCCGAACCGTCATGGACTCGATGTAACTCGTCACGCCTTGCGCGCAAGCCATTTGAAGGCGGAACGCGATCTCGGAGCGCGTTGGTGAGAATGCGGCTCCGGCGCTTGATTTAGCATCGAGCCCGACGGACTCCCAACCCTGATTCCCAAGACACCGCGCGTCCTACGAAGTCTCGATTTACCTTACTTTTCCGCAAACTGCGCCAGCTTTTGCTCGAGCTGCGGCGGAACGTGCGCCACGAGAATTGCGTCGCTGCCTTCGTACCGAAGCTCCAGCACGTGGCCGACGCGATGAATCTCCGCGATAAGAGCAGACTCCGTTGACGGAATCCGAAACTTCAGACGCAATCGCCACGCGCTCAGTGTGTCCTGCAGCGTTTGCACTAATCCGGCGACGTTCTCGCCGGTCCGCGCAGAGATGGCGACGCTTCCCGGAAATCTTTTCAGATAGGCATCAACCAGGTCGCGACTTGCCGCGGCGTAGCCTGGCGAAGACGGGTTGGACACATTGTCGATCTTGTTAAAGACGATCAGCGTTTGTTTGCCGAACGCGTCGAGTTCTTTCACGACGTTATCGACCGCTTCCATCTGTTCGTCGACCCGCGGATGACTGAGGTCAACCACGTGAATCAACAGGTCGGCCTCGTGGACTTCTTCGAGCGTAGCCTTGAACGACTCGATCAATGTGTGTGGAAGCTTTCGCAAGAATCCGACGGTGTCGGTCAGCAATACGCGTTGTTTGTTAGGCAAAACAAAGCTTCGCGTGGTCGGGTCGAGCGTGGCGAAAAGTTTGTTCTCGGCAACAACGTCTGCACCGGTCAGCAGGTTCAACAGTGTCGATTTCCCGGCGTTCGTGTAACCGATCACGGACGCTACCGGCCACTGATGTCGTTTCCGGCCTTCGCGCTGGACCGCCCGCGTCTTGCGGACGGAGTCGAGTTCCCGTTCGAGACGGGCAATCCGCTCCTGGACACGGCGTCGATCGACTTCCAGCTGAGTCTCACCCGGGCCGCGCGTACCGATTCCGCCGGTTTGACGGGACAGGTGGTTCCACATTCTCGTTAGGCGCGGCAGAAGGTACTGCAGCTGCGCCAGCTCGATCTGCAGACGGCCTTCGCGGCTGCGAGCGCGCTGCGCGAAAATGTCCAGAATGAGCTGAGTACGATCGAGAACCTTCCGCGCGAGCAGATTCTCCAGGTTGCGGCCCTGCGCCGGCGAAAGCTCGTCGTCGAAAATCACCGACGTGACCTGCCGATCCTGAATCGAATCCTTGATCAGCTCAGCTTTGCCTTTGCCGATGTAGTAAGGTGCGGTCGGCCTATCGAGCTTCTGCGTGACGGTCTCGACAACTTCCGCGCCGGCCGAGTTCGCCAATTCACGCAATTCGTCCAGCGAATCCTTGAGATCCCACTTTGAAACACCGGCTTGCTCAAGGCCAACGAGGACCGCGCGCTCGTGCGTTTTCTTCGGTCGAGTTGAAATCATCCCTGCGATGCAAACGAGCGCCCTGCCCGCTGCAGAATCCAGTTCACGGCCTCACCGTGAGTAAAAGGCGAAATGTTCAGCGCCTCAAAGTTAGTTTGGTTGCGAAACCAGGTCAACTGCCGCTTGGAGTATTGGCGGGTCTGTTGTTGGATTGTCGAAATCGCTTCCCCGAGTGAAATTTCGCCGTTGAGTTGCGCGCGAATCGGTCGAATCCCGATCATCTTCTCGGCAGTCGCACTCATTGCGCCAGCTTCGCGCACCTCGTCAACCGCGCCACCTTCAAACATAGTCTTCACTCTCTGATTGATTCGCGCGTAAAGCTCCTCGCGGTCTCGAAAAACGAAGACGCCTTCCGGATCAACGTGCGCCTCCTTCCAATCGCTGGTTAGGCCATGGGTCAGCGCTTTGATGTAAAGTCCGCTGCCGCCGGCAACGATTGCCAATTTGCCGCGCGAACGTATTTCCGAAATCGCGTCTAATGCCGCGCAACGAAATTTTTCCGCGTTCATCTCTTGCAAGATCGACGTCGTGCCGACGAGATGATGCGGCGCCTTCCGCAGCGTTGCTTCATCCGGCTTCGCGGACAGAACCGGAAAACCTTCGTAGATCTGGAAGGCGTCGGCGTTGACGATTTCCGCGTCGAGTGCTTGCGCCACATCAGCAGCGATTTCTGATTTTCCGGTGGCAGTCGGACCGACGATAAAGAAAACGCCGGTCATTAAGAGAAGAAAACACCGAACACTGAATGCCGAACACTGAACGTCGAATGCAGAGCGCTGAGTTCGGTGTTCGATGTTCGATGTTCAGCGTTCGATGTTTGCTGCCTCATAAGCAAAACGGGAGACGCGGCTCTCGCCTTCGTCTCCCGTTAGAAGTGCAAAAACTTGTTCGTTATTCGTGCGGCTGATGATCGGTGGTCTTCGCTCCGCTTACCACAAGCTTGCGGCCGAGGAACTCCTTGTCGTGGAGCTCGGCAACGGCGCGCTTGGCTTCGTCGACCGTCTGCATTGAGACGAACGCGAACCCTTTAGAGCGCTGGTTGTGCCGGTAGCTAACGACTTCGGCGTTCTGAACGTGGCCGACGCCATTGAACAGCTCGAACAAGTCGCTCTCGGTCGCGTCGAACGACAAATTGCCGACGTACAACCGCGGCGAAGTCACTTCGACCGGCTCCGGTTTACGTTGCGGCCGTGCCTCCCGCTGTTGCTGCGGCGGCTGTTGCTGTTGTGGCCGCTGTTGTTCTTTCTGATGCGAACCGTTACGCGATGCCGCTACCGGTTTCGCCGGACGATCGCCATTCCCAAAAAGCGACCCGAAAAGTCGCTGCCAGATTGATTTTTTCTTCGGAGCGCGCTGCGCCACGGACTGCTGCTGCCGCGGGCGACGATCGCCACCCCGTCGTCGGGACCCGCCGCGCGAACGCCGCTGACGTCTCCCGGAATAGTTGGAGTTCATTTTGATTTTCTATTGTTGTCGAATCGTTGCAAGGACGGAGCGTTCGCCCGAGGCGAACACGGTCCGCGGCGGAAACACGAGGCGTCGCCGACGGAAACTCCGTCACGGCAAACCGGGAAGATGCTTGTCTCGAAGCGCGAGCGCCGTTGAGCCAACGAAAGGATGAAGATGCGGAAAACAGCATCATAAGTTCAGCCTGGGTTCGTCGTTTAGAAGCAAACGGAATCGATAAAGATTCCCGACTTGTCGGCGGCAGTATTAGCCGAAATTGTGGAAATTGCAAGTGGGGCGGTTTTGCCCCGAAATCTGCGCTTCCTCTACCTGTTAATCTTACTCCTCTAAAGGGGGAGAGCAGAGGAGGAGGCAAAGGAACCGGAACATTAGCCGGTAATCCGGTCTCGTATGGAATAAGCCCGCGATTTCAGATACTCCTTCGGCCGCTCGCCCCGGACCGGTTTAATCCAATTAGCGAACGACGGATCGCCGAGTCGCAGGTCATAGCCGAAATCGGGCATCAGATCTCCACAGTGCATTTCCACCCAGCCGATCTCTTCCTTCGATAGATCGCGTTCCCAACGGGTCGATGGTTCGGCGCTAATTTGCGAAAAACGGCCACTCGCCGCCGAATTCCCTGACCACGGTGCGCCGACCTTTGTTGGGTTCAGAACGATGTCCGGATCAAACGCGATCTCGAGAAATTCGCATACCCGCTTCATTTCCTCAGCCGGATCTTTGACCAGCTTCTCGTAGCCAACGACGTGTCCCGGAATCTCACCGCGCTCGCATTGTTTCGCCAGTTTCGCGGCAACTCTCCAGTGCGCGACAACGTAGTAAACCGAGAAGCGATTTGTTTGGCGTCGTTTTTCCAACGCGATCTGCGCGGCAAGAATCGCTCGAGGATCGCGCAGCGTGATCAGGAACTTCGCGTCGGGAAACTTTTCACGAATCGCGGCGATGCAATTGCGGTTTGCCGGCGTCTTTTCGATCCAGCGTCTCACGCCGTCGGTCGAACCGCCTAACGTTTTCGCGTACGTTTCGATCATGATGACTAACAGATCGCGCTCGACGTTAGCCGGATCGAATGCGGCATGCTCAAAATCTTCCAGGAATTTTTTTTGCGGAAAACTCGTGTAGTCGTGTTTGCCAGGGCGCGGCGGTGCGCCGAACAAAACCTTCGCGAATGATTGCTTCGTTAGGTAATCGAATTGCGCGCGTCTTCCCGACCTGCCGAATTTGGTTAGGACAGTAGGGAAGTATGCCGTCTCGAGCGGGAACGCCAGAAGCTCGGGATGTCCATCGAGCAGGGAGACCAGCAGCGTCGTTCCCGATTTCGCCTGGCCGGCGATGAAGCAGGCGCGGTGATCGAAGGGAAGAGCTTCTGTCATGAACAGAAGCAAACGTCCAACGCCCAAAGATCAACGTCCAACGTCGAATTCAGCATGTTTTAATCGGGTATTGAGTGTTAAGCGTTGAACCGTTGAACGTTGATCATCGCGCTTGTCGAGTAGTCTTCAGAAACCAGTCGATGAACTTCGGCAATCCATCTTCGAACTTCGTTTGCGGATTGTAGCCTAACAATCTTTTCGCCTTGGAAATATCCGCACAGGTGAGGGGAACATCCCCCGGCTGCTCGGGCAGGCGATTGATGTTCGCCTTTTTGCCCACCGCTTTTTCAATGGCCGCAATCAATTCGCGCAGCTCGATGGTCTGATTCTCGCCCAGATTAAAAATGTCGAAGGCCGATCCGCTGTAGTCGAGCGCAGCCATCGTCCCCTGGATGATGTCATCGATGTAGGTGTAATCCCGCCGCGTCGTGCCGTCGCCAAACTGGTCGATCGGCTGGCCGGCCTGAACTTTCCGCGTGAATTGATGAATGGCCAAATCGGGGCGCTGGCGCGGCCCGTAAACCGTGAAGTAACGCAGCGCGACGATTCGCATCTTATATAGGTGCGAAAAGGTCGAGCAGAGGAACTCGCCGGCGATCTTGGTCGCAGCATAGGGACTGATCGTTTGGGTGAGATGCTGCTCCTCCGAGAACGGAACCGTTTTCGAGATGCCGTAAACTGATGAGCTCGACGCGAAGACGAATCGCTCGACGCCGGTTACGCGCGCCGCTTCCAGCAAATGCAACGTTCCCGCGACATTCGTGTCGTAATACAATTGTGCGTTCTGGATCGAAGGCCGCACCCCGGCCCGCGCCGCGAGATGGACAACGGCGTCGAATTTCTCGCCGTGGAAAACGTTTCGAACCGCACTGTTTTCCCGAAGATCGACATGATGAATCGCCACATCCTTTACGAACGGCGCGATGTTCTGCTCCTTGATGCGCGGATCGTAGAAATCGTTGAAGTCGTCGATTACGATGACTTCATTACCAGTTGCGAGCAGTTTCTCGACAAGGTGCGACCCGATAAAGCCCGCGCCGCCGGTAACTAAGATCCGCATGAGCGTAGATTAGCCACGGATGGACATGGATGAAACCCAGATTCAAAGGGATTTAAAAGCGGACGTTATCCGTGTTTCATCTGTGTTAATCTGTGGCCGAAATGAGATCGAGCCTTCTGATCGCAGCGGCATTCCTAATTTCTGCCGCAGCGACGGTTGCCTGGAAACTCTGGCCCGAGCTGAGCCGCGTTTCGCATTTCGATCCGCCATTTCAGCTCCCGTCGCCGCTTGAGCTCGCTTCTTTGCCAACCGCGACGCGATTCGATCTTCCGTTAGGCAGCGAAAACGGCGCGCTGACTTACAACGCGCAGTGGTTCACCAGGAATAAACACCTCGGTGACGATCTAAACGGCATCGGAGGAGAAAACAGCGATCTTGGTGACCCGGTTTACGCGGTAGCCGATGGTCGCGTGTTGCTGGCGCGCGAAGGCGGGCCGGGCTGGGGGAATGTGATCATTGTTTTGCACGCCTATCTCGAAAATAACGAACGCAAATACGTGCAGTCATATTACGCCCACGTCGAAAAGATCCTGGTTGAGCCTAACCAGCAGGTTCATCGCGGCCAGCAAATCGCCACGGTCGGGACCGCCGATGGCCGTTATTTTGCCCATCTGCATTTCGAGATGCGCGAGTTCACAACCCCGTTCATCGGGCCGGGTTATCGCGCAGATACCCGAGGATGGCTCAATCCAAGCGAATTCGTTTTTAAACATCGCGGCGCGCCGGACGAGGATGTGGGGCGAGCCGAAGGCTCTCAAATGACGAAGCACGAATAACGAATGACGACGAAGCCCGAAGCGTGTGCCACGCTGTGATTATTCGGGCTTTGTTATTATTTCGTCATTGGTCATTAGGCATTCGTCATTGCCAATAAATACGCCCAGTTCAAGAGGAAGAGGGTAATGAAACAATATCGCGCGATCCTGCGATCTGTTGCCGTCCAGTTGATGAATCGCACTCGTGGTGCGCGCAGGACCAATACGCAGAACGCATACACATCGAAGATCGACAACGCGCAATAACCGGCGAAGGCCAGTGGATTCCACCTTATCGCGGCAACGAAATTGCCGTGAAAAAATGCGATCGCTGAGCGCGTCGCGCCGCAGGTCGCGCAGGGATGACCGGTGATCGCGTGGAACAAACAAATCGGCCAGGGAAGGTGCAGCGCCAGCCAGCTCGCGGCCAGGGCCAGCCCGCCTAACGAAACACAAAGCCACAAAAGCTCGTAATCCATTTCGCCGGGGGCGAGTGGGCGGCGGGCGAGTTGCATCGTCACGTGCTCAGTGATTCGCGTGCTGCATTAGCGCGCCGATGCCGCCGAAAAACAAAATCAGAAGAACAGCGAGCCCCCCGCAGCAAATGACCAACGGCAGAAACACCGCGAGCGTTGCTTTCCCGGTGTCGATCTCGTGGGCTCGGGATAAACCGATGCAATTGGCAACGAGAAACCAGATGATTGCGGCCAGGCCCCCACAGCACGGCACCAGCACGAGTGGCCCAACCGACCCTAACGAGAACGCCGCGACGCGAAACGATGTTTCAAAGGGCTTTTTTGCCGCTCCCAGCATCATCAGGGCCAGGTGCTCAATCCCGCCAGCGACAAACGGCACGATCACGATCATGATTAACCGCCAAACAAAAACGATTCCGCTCGCGGTCATTCCAAACATCGAACCGAGCGCGTCATCGCGATTGCCAAGCGTGCCGAGCGATGTAAGGCCTAACGAGAGAATGAACCAGATGATCACGCCGATGCCTGCACCGATGACAGCGTACAACAGCGGACCAACGAGGCCGCCCTCGGTACGCATTACCGAAAACGCGAGGCTCGGCTTGGTAAGCACCATCGAAAGCGTCTCCAGGAAAGCTTTTGGAAAGCCGAGCGTGTCCCGATGTTCCCACGGCAAACCACTGCGTGGAGGCGCCGCCGTTCCAACGGCCGGATCTGTCCCAACCGGCGCGATGGCTGATGGCGCCGGCGGCGTGGTCGCCGTCGGCGGTGGTGCGGCCGTTCGCTGAACACCGGCGAACTCTGCGAATTGCGAGAGCGGCTGCCAACTGGCCATGCCCTCTTTCCATCCGAGGTCGCTCGGTTGAAAACGCCCGGACTCTAAGCCGGCACGCACGTCTTCTTCCGAGAAAGTCCCGAGGCTCGTACCCGCGCGATTTACATGGATGGTAGCCATGACCGCGTTGTAGTGAGCGCCGTTTACAAAGTCAACGATGCTCAGTAAACGGAATCCCAGGCACCAAGAAGCGCCTCAATCGAACCTGCTCTTGGCTTCCATTTCCGGTTTATCAAGCGCGCGCCAAAAATACCATGCGGCTACAGAGCGGTAAGGTCGCCACTTCTCTCCGTGCTTCAGCATTTGTTTCGGCGTCGGCAGCTTCCGTTTGCCGAACGTCTTCGCGAATCCCTTCTGAACTCCGTAATCAGTAACGGGCCAGACATCCGGCCGGCCAAGATCGAAAAGCAAAAGCATTTCCACGGTCCAGCGTCCAATGCCGCGTACCTGCACAAGTCGCTCAATGATTTCCTCATCGGTCATCTTTGCCAGCACGCGCGCGGACGGAACTGTTCCATCAACCGTCTTAGCAGCGAGATCCTTCAACGCTGCGACTTTGCTGCCCGATAAACCGGCCGCGCGCAGTTTCCGGTCCGGCGTTTTCAAAACCAATTTCGGATCGAGAAATTTTTTCTTTGGGTAAAGCGCGCGCACGCGTCCCCAGATCGTGGCCGCTGCTTTCCCGCTCAATTGCTGGTACGCGATTGATTCGGCCAGCGCATCGAACGGGCGCACCGAAAGCGACGGAGTGACATCATAGCGTCGAGAGCGCGCGATGAGAACGGCCATTCGCTTGTCGCTCGCCGAGATGTGTTTGTGCGCGTGTTCGTGGTTCACAATTGAACTGTATCGATGGCGCTAAAAAAGGAAACGCCGAACACTGGACGTCGAACAAGCGAATTCATATCCGGCGTTCGATGTTCGGCGTTCAGCTTTCGGTGTTTGCTTCAGGCACGCTTCTACGTTTGGTGTTTTGATGGCAAACCAAACGCAAATCACCTGGTACGGTCACTCTGCTTTCAAGATCGTCACGCCGGCAGGCAACGTGTTATTGATCGATCCGTGGCTAACGAATCCGAGTTTCGACAAGGGCAAGGAAGAACTCGCAGCGCTGAAACGCGTCGATGCAATTCTGCTTTCGCACGGTCACGGCGATCATGTCGGTGACGCGGTAGAGATCGGGAAAAAGACAAAAGCGAGACTGGTTTCCAATTACGATCTGGCTGAGGCGATGAAATTGTCTCTCGGTTATCCGGCCGATCAGGCGGGCGGCGACACCACCGGAGCCATCGGAGGGCAACTTTCGATTCTCAATGACGACGTGACGGTTGAGTTCACGCCAGCGTGGCATGGCTCGGGTGTATCGAAAGACGAAAATTCGGCGCCGGTATATTCCGGTACGCCGACCGGTCTTCTCATCTCAATCAAAAACGGCCCGACGATTTATCATACCGGCGACACCGCCTTCTTCTCCGACATCGCGCGCGTCTCCGATTACAACAAGATCGACATCATGATGGTGTGCATGGGCGACCATTTCACCATGGGCCCGGTCCGCGCGGCCGACTCAGTGAAAGCGGTGAGTCCGCGAATCGTTTTTCCGATGCACTACGGCACATTCCCGTTGCTCACCGGCACACCCGAAGATTTCAAAGCAGAATTGAAAAAACGAAACGTCGCCGCGGAACTCAAAGTGCCAAAACCCGGCGAGACGATTTCGCTGTAACAGGAGCTCGGCGTAGATCCAAAGATGTCCGCTTACAACTTGATTGGTTAAACCGATCAAGTTTCTGCACCGTAAGCGGCTTACGGTGGATCTTTTGGAGTTGGGGATCCTCTAGTGACTTTCGTCACGAAAGCCTCAGAGTCGCCCACTTCGCGAATCTCGATCCCGTTGTCCTTGCGAAGGGTATCGCGAATTAATGCGATCGCTTCGGCGCGCGGAATCGGTTCTTGAATGTAGATCGTGACTTTGCCGGTCAGGCCAAGTTCGACCAATACTTTTCGTTTGCTGAGCGCGCGGTACATCCAAAGCACGTCATAAATGCTCGAGTTTGGGAATTGAAGTAGCACCGGAATCTCATTTTTTGCCGGGGCGGGCGACTGGGCCCGTAGCCAAGAGCTAGCGCCGATGAGGACGCAGCAAATGATCGAAATTTTCATGTAATGCGAACTTGACCGGTTAAACCGACTAGGTGTTCAAGAAAGACCTGCATCGTCAGCGGCTTACGATGCAGGAAAATCAGCGGGATTGACCGCAGAGAACACAGAGATCGCGGAGTAACCCGATTTTGTTTCCTCTTCTGCGGTTGATTCGTCGGGAGACTATTAGCCTCCATGGGAAGCGACCCGCTTCCCCACAGCGCAGAAAGATTATTCCAGCGCGGCGATTGCAGCGTCGTAGATCCTTTGTGTTTCGTCTGCGTTGGTAACGGTGACGTTGAGGTCTCGGAGAAGGCCGTCGTTGAGTCCGTAAATCCAGCCGTGAACGGATAATTTCTGGCCGCGGTTCCATGCGTCGCGCGCGATGGTGGTCTGGCAGACGTTCATGACCTGCTCGATCACATTCAATTCGCAAAGCCGGTCATGCGACTCGTTGTCGGTCTTCGTTAGGCTGGATTCGTGCTTGTGGCGGTCTTCGATGTGGCGCAGCCAGTTATCGCTCAAGCCTAACCGGTCCCGCCGCAGCGCAGCCTGCACGCCGCTGCAACCGTAATGTCCGCAGACGATGATGTGTTCGACTTTGAGGATATCGACCGCGAACTGCATGACTGACAAACAATTCAGATCGGTATGCACGACGAGATTGGCAATGTTGCGGTGAACGAACACTTCGCCAGGTGCGAGCCCGAGGATTTGATTGGCCGGCACCCGGCTGTCCGAACAACCGATCCATAAATATTTCGGCGACTGCTGCTGCGCGAGATGAGAAAAGAAATCCGGCTCCTGTTTTCGGATTCGTTCCGCCCAGGCTTTGTTGTTCTCGAAAAGATGGCTCAGCGTTCGCATAACCAGCCTAACGAAACGTCGAATTTACTTCTTAACCGCCACCCACTCATTCCCCGCCCGGGAGTCAGCGACAGCCTGGACCACGCGCATGTAGCGGAGGCCGTCTTCGAAGTCGGGGTGGGGCCGGATGCGGCCTTTCGATTTTACCGCGGCGATAAAATCTTCTTCAACGCGCCAATCGCCCGCCAACTCGGCCGGAAGATCGACATCGTTGAATTCTTTGCTGCCGTATTTGGCGAGGCGGATTTTGTCGGTGCCGAAATCGTAGACCAGCGTCCCTTTGTCGCCGTAAATCTCCACGCGATCGGTTTCGTCAGTCACGTTGACGCCGCTGAACTCGAGCACGCCTTCGGCTCCGTTTTCGAAATGACAAAGAACATTGAGCAGATCGGGAATGATGACTTCGTAGCCGCGCCGATCGCTCCGGAGAATTTTTCCGCGAGCGAAAACGCCGGTGATTTGGCCTAACCAACGGTGCAACACTTCGACGTAAATGCCGAGCGTCAGCACGTGGAGCCCGCTGATCTCGATCTTCTGCCGCCAATGGGCCGGCGATTCCGGATTGATGTAGGTCGGCGTGAAGCTTTGCAGCCTAACGTCGTGCACATTTCCGATCGCGTTGTCGGCCAGCAGTTGCTTCATGAGCCGATCGCCCTTTAATCCGAACGGAGGCGGGCAGAGCATCGTCACGAGCTCGGGCGATTTTTTCGAAGCGGCGAGCATCTCTTCGGCTTCGGCGTTATCCATGCACATGCGCGCCTGGCAAAAGACATGTTTGCCGGCTTCGAGCGCGGAAACCGTGACCGCGGAATGCATGTAGGGCGGTGTGCCGATCCAGATGATGTCGAGATCGGGAAGGGCGAGAAGATCCGCCCAATTCCGCATCGGCGTTGCGGAGGGGCATTCCTCGTTTACGAATTTCTCGGAGCTTTCGTAGCTGGAATTGGAAACAGCCACGATCTCGACATCGGACATTTTCTTGAGCGCGGGGAGGTGGCGTTGTTTAACGATGCCGCCGGCGCCGACGATTCCGATTCGAAGTTTCGAGTTAGCTTTGTGGGTCATGATTTAGAAACGTAAAGGTTGGTATTGTCGGGCGATTCGAACTGCGATGGCGGGATGGGGTTATGCAGCACGAATCAAGCGAGTTAGCTTTGACTATCATGAAGGGTGTCTGTTCAACAACTCTGAAGTCTGAGCGAGCGTGGCACCCTGCCGACACCCTCGCTTCTGCCCTTTCCCGAACAACGGAGAGGGGAAGAAGCTTCTTGCCACGTCGCAATTAGACTTCGAAGTCTTCGCCAGTTAATCGCTTGACAATCGATCTATGCGCGGCACCTTTTGCGCCCTCCCAAATCTCCCCGCTAGAACTAATTTCCGCCGCTTATGTCAAAAGTTTGCACTATTACAGGGTCGCGTGCCGTAAAAGGCAGCATCATTCACCGCCGCGGTATGGCGAAGAAAAAGGGTGGCGTGGGCCGTCACGTGACAAAAAACGTACCCCGTTTTTTTTCGCCGAACTTGCATGAGCATCGCATCTATGTGCCTGAGCTGAAGAAATTCGTCCGTGTGCGTGTGACCGCGCGCGGTTTGAAGACGATCAATAAGAACGGCGCGTATCGCGCGCTGAAAAAGGCCGGCGCGATTTAAGCGCTGCCAAGCTTATTTAGTCACGCGCCTGGCGCGTCTGGTAGAACGCGATCTCCGAGCGCGTCGGTAATAATTGCGGTTCTGCTGGCTCATTTAGCATCGCGCCGGGACGACCTCCCAACCTGATTCCGAAGACCCAGCATTCTACGAGGGTGCGACCAACCTTCATGTTTCAGCTGCCGCCAATTTCTGCGTCGGCGGTGACTTCCGGCGCTTTTTCTTCTGTAGACGGTCCACCTTCGTCTGACTGTGGCGCGGCAAGCACGGCTGCCTCTACGGTAACGGACGTCTCGTTCGCAGCCGGTGCGGCTGCCTCCACCGAAGCGGATTCGGCGGGAACCGGCTCTGCTTTCTTCGGTTTAGCACGCGGCAGATCGAGCGAACCGTCGTTGAACTCGATGACGAAGCCTTCGCTAATCAACCACTTGAGATCGGAAGCGAGCGCCAGCTTGCGCGATTCGGATTCCTCTGGCGGAACGATTGCCGCCCCCTCGGCAGATGCGGCCTGACTAACGAGTCCGCCATCCGGACGGGCTGGTCCTGTGGCGAGTAATTTCTCAGCCAGATCCTTGCGATTAATCTTTGGATTCGCGCCAACCGTTTCCAGGATCGCTCTCACGTGGTCGGAGACGCTGGTCTCTTCGTGCACGAACGGACGATTGCGTATCGGCGAGACGAACAGCATCCCTTTGCGATGCCGGAAAATATGAAGCCCGCTTTCGCGTAACCGGCTGGAAAGCTCCTGCATCATTTGCGACGGAGAACGGGTCTGCGCGGACCACGCGTTTTCGATGAGCCGGCGAAGGACGCGATCGCTAAGATTTCGGCTTTCCACGCCACCAACTGTTGTGTCCTGAACCGTTCGGACAATGTTCGGTAAATAGTGCTGACGGAAATGCCGTTCCGCATCCGCCGCGTTGTTGAACGTCGCCGGCGTTTCGTCTTTCAACGTTGTAAATGTCGTGACGGTGCGCGCTTCTTCCTTCCATTGCTCGACCAGCGCCGGATCGCTGACGATCTCGATCTGTCGCTGGTAATCGGAGAAACTCATTCGCCGGCTAAATCGTTGCTCGTATAGCGCGCGCAATCGCGGCTGATAAGCATGATGGTTCGTGGGGCCTAACAACGTGCCGCTGAGACGATCGCGAGCAACGGCGGTGAAATTTCCTTTCACCGGCTCGCTCTGGGTTGTCTCGATCTTGTAAAACTCTTTCTGGGCAAAACGGAACGCGTTGTTCTCGAGAAAATGGCGGTCCGCCGAAATAACCCCGTGTTCGCCGAGCTGAAAGATCGGGTGCTCCGGTTTAGCGATGAGATGAACGTCGTAGCGCTCCGGTTTCTGCAAAAACAAGCGGGCCAGCGCGAAAACTGAGTACGCCAGAGCGTCGGCTTTGATTTGCGTAGCGATCGAGTCGAACGCATTCGCCTGCGGAATAAATCGCACCGCGATATCCGGAGGCGGTTTCGGAGCTGGCGCGTGCTGTCGATCGTCGCGGCGACGTTGATCGCCGCGATCCCCGTGGCGTCCCCGGTCACGTCCTCCCGGCCCGTCGCGTCGCGGCCCTCTTTCTCGCGTCGCGGTTCGATTTTCACCGCTCGGCGTTCGGCGCTCGCCTTGGGGCCTCCGGTTGTCTCGCCGGTCACCGTCACGTCGCGGCGGCCGCCGG
>JADMIO010941447.1_pt1 | contig 17220 bp, 15 predicted proteins | sample 8958161 | NCBI WGS metagenome assembly JADMIO01 (sample SAMN16585339, study PRJNA669376) | soil metagenome | isolation source: Crop rotation soil | place: USA: Cullars Rotation, Alabama | collected 2011
GCCGCGACTTCAAGTCACGTGAATTCCAAGCTTCGGATCCCACTGTGCTGGAAAGGTCGTTGCACTTGGCGTTATATCGGCAATTGTTGATAATGTCCCTCTTGTTGCTGCTGCGCAGGGAATGTATTCATTAGCAGATTATAGTACGGACCATTCCTTTTGGATTCTTCTGGCATTAACTACCGGCACCGGAGGCAGTATGATCATCATCGGTTCAACAGCAGGTGTCGCAGCCATGGGGATTGCTAAGATTGAATTCATGTGGTATTTGAAACGAATAGCCTGGATAGCTTTTTTAGGATTCATTGCCGGTGTAGGAGCATACATGGCGCAGGAACTCATCTTCTAAATACTCTGATAGTGAAAATTTCAACTAAAATATTTATTGCTTTCACGATCATCCTGGCGCTGTCCGTATTCAACACAGTGTCTAATTTTCTTTTGTCTGAAAAAGTGGAAGAAAATTCACATTTTCTCAATTCTTCTCAGGAAATAATAAGGAGTTCGGGTCAGTTTCAGCGATCGATTCTTGAAATGCAAAACTCATTTCGAGGTTACTTGCTCTCGCAGGATTCCTCATTCTTGTCTGGATATCACCGGGGAATCCAGGAAATGCCTCAAGTTATCCTTACGCTGAAAGCATTGGTCCAAAATGATCCCTCACAACGTCAGCTACTCGATACCATTTCAGACTTGCATACGCAATGGATACAATATTCCCGGAACATTATAAATGCAAGCAGATCAACAAATAAGAATGCCTTAGGTAGTGAATATTCATCCCTGTTTGAGAATACATTTAAAAAACAGATTGGCAAAAAAATTATTGATTCCATTACAGTCAACTTTGCTTCCTTAAATAGTATTGAATATAAAGCAAGGGAACTTCACACCCAAAATCTTGCCCGGTCTATAAAAATGACAAAATTTTTATCTTTTATATTCATATCAATGACTATTGGTATCGGCATAATTACAGTTATTTATGTGATCAGGTCTGTTTCCAGGAGAATCAAGTCAATGGTAAATCTTGCCGAAAGTATTTCTAAAGGTAATTTCACGGTCATTAAAGATGAGTATAATGATGAATTATCTTCTCTTTCACTTAGCATGAATGTTATGTCTTCCACTCTCGAAAGAAGCATCACTCAACTTGAATACCGGAACACAGAGTTAGATAAGTTTGCTTATGTGGTGTCCCATGATCTGAAAGCCCCATTGCGTGGCATTTATAACGTTATTAAATGGATCCAGGAAGATGTGGGTGATGAGATTTCTCCCAAGCTGGATGAATACCTTCAGATTATATCGAAACGAACGGTTAGAATGGAATTACTTATTAACGGATTATTAGAATATGCCAGACTTAGGACCAAGGCTAAATTGGAACATACTAACGTGCATGAAATTGTATCAGATATCATTGCCGACATAGTGCCTAATTCATACCAGGTAGAATTGAGGGATCTGCCCACCTTTACAACCGAATGTCTAAAACTCCAACAAGTCTTTTCGAATCTTATTAGCAATGCAGTCAAATTCACACCACCAGAAAAAGGGAAGCTCATCATTTCAGCTATAGACAAAGTTGATCATTTTGAATTTACAGTAAAGGATAACGGAACAGGGATTGATCCAATTTACCACGAAAGGATTTTTGAAATTTTTCAGACTCTTCGCGAAAAGGATCAGGATGAAAGCACGGGAATTGGTCTTTCCATTGTAAAAAAGATCCTCGAAGAGCATCATGAAACAATCCGGGTGGAATCGATGTTAGGTCAGGGTGCTGCTTTCATCTTCACCTGGCATAAAAACCGCTGACCATGATCAGATCTATACTGTTAATTGAAGATGATGAGCTCGATGTCATCAGTGTCAAACGGACTCTTTCTAAATTAGCCTTTCCTCACGAACTTCATGTTGCTTCAAATGGAAAGGAAGCAGTAGATTTTTTAGATGCTAAATCACAAGCAGATCTTCCAGATGTCATATTACTGGATCTCAATATGCCTAAAATGAATGGGATTGAATTCTTACAAAATATACGTCCTCAAACGAGGTACAAGGACCTTAAGATTTTTGTTATGACGACTTCTAACGAAACGAGCGACAGAACGCGAACGCATGACCTGGGTATATCCGGATATATTATTAAACCCATGAGCTATACTGATAATATTAAAAATTCAGACAGCATGGAAGCCTTTGTTCAATTTCACCTGACCAAAATTTTCAGTGAGCCCCATTAATCACTCAGTTACTTTACGAGCGTTAACAGGTTATCAAAACTTCTTTCTGAAATTTTTATGTCTGCATGGTGATTGAGTAATTCATTTTGTGAACAAAACGCTATACCTAATCCAGCCTCTTTTACCATACATAGATCATTGATGATGATAGGGTTAGTAATTTTTAAACCTTCCGGCAAAGAAAATATAACAGATTAATGTTCATAGATCTTGAGGGCAGTGATTTTTTGGTAAAATCAACAAATCCGACATTGGGGAATTAATTACATGAATTCTTTCATTTTTTTGTTGGCTAAAGTGTGTAAATATGGATTAATACTCCCATAACAAAAATGTCCCTCTAAAACGGATATTGAGAAAATTATTCTTTATTACACCACAAATCAACATTTTATTGAGGTATTTCCATCATCGGATGAACCTCGATTTTTGTTGGTATATCGTTAAAAATGGGGTTCGCCTTTGCTATGGCTACTGCTTTATCCATATCCCTCGCCACTATATGGAAATAACCTGCAACTACTTCCTTACTTTCGTTAAACGGTCCGTCTTTAAGCACTCCATTTGTTTGCGTAACCATCCTGCTGCCGTTCCCCAGGGGTTGAGCACTCTTAATCGTACCTGCTTTCATCAGATTGCCTATGTAGGCTGCACCGTGCTCCATGTGTTTCTGTAATTGCTCAGGCGACAGGTCTTTCCAAACGCTTCCTTCTGTCTTTAGGATCAATAAGAATTCTTTCATTGTTTAAGTCTTTTACTGTTTAGAATGTGCACCTTATTGACAAACGAGAATAATAAAAGGGGACATGGGGCTAAAAATATAATTCAGTTTTCTTTCCTAATTCAATTTCCCGCCGGATGATAACAGCTATCCAATTTCCTTTGCATTAGTTTCTTTTCTGCCTCCAACGGAGTAAGACCTATAGCAATAATGAGGTTTTCAGAGGCTTCTTTGTGCTTTTTTAATTGTATGTAGAATTCCGCTAATGTTGAGTAAAACAAATGATATGATTGTATGGCAGCATGGTCTTTAATCTCTTTTAGTTCATCACTTGCTTTTTTGGGTCCGCTTACTTTTGATAAAGCAATTAATTAATATGTTGTTCTTTGGCTCTGTTTTTTTCTTCATTAAGCTAAATCGATTATCGAAATTACCTGAGCAAACCGAGGTAAACAAAATAATAAAGAGCAATAAATTTGGCATCCAAAAATATTTAGACTTTAACACCAGATTATTTTTTTTCAGGAGCTTCTACATCTGAAAATACCTGAACACTTTCAGGCAAACGAGCTCCTTTAATATTTATCTCTGATAGTTCATGATTGAATTGAATTAACTCATCAACTGAAAATCTGACACTGTCAGCTCCGATATTTTCCATTATGTGAGCCATTTGAGTTGTGCCCGGAATAGGAACGATCCAAGGTTTTTGTGCCAATAACCAGGCCAGAGATACTTGTGCGGGAGTTGCTCGTTTTTTATTAGCCCAGTTTTTAAGGAATGTAATCAAGGCAAGGTTGGCAGGTAGATTATCTGGTGAAAATCTTGACTCTATCCCCCGTATGTCACCCTGGGCGAAGCGTGTATTTTCATCGATGGCACCCGTAAGAAAACCAACACCCAGTGGACTCCAGGGAACAAATCCGATCCCAAGCTCTTCGCAGAGTGGAATGATTGTCTTTTCAGGTCCTCGCCATAAAAGTGAATATTCATTTTGGATAGCTGTAACAGGATGAATCGCATGTGCACGTCTCACTGTTTTAGGTCCAGGTTCAGAAAGCCCATAGTGTAAAACTTTTCCCTGCGTCATGAGATCTTTGATTGCCCCCACCACGTCTTCTATGGGGACTTCGGGATCAACTCGGTGTTGGTAGAGCAGATCTATGCGGTCCGTTTGAAGCCTATTCAGCATTCCTTCCACCACCAACTTTATATGTTCCGGACGGCTATTTAATCCCGGTAAACGCTGACCTGTTTTTTGATCTATATTCCATCCAAACTTCGTTTCAATCACAACACTGTTTCGAATTCCTTTCAGTGCTTCACCTAAAATCCGCTCAACCTCAAAAGGTCCGTATGCCTCAGCTGTATCAAAAAGAGTAACTCCATTTTCGAAAGCGGTTCGAATAATATTATACATTTCATTTCTTGTTGGAATAGTCGTTTGATAGGTACGACTCATATTCTGTACCCCCAGACCTATACTTGAAACTTCCAGTGTGCCTCCCAATTTTCGTTTCGTTGTCACTTTTGATCTCGAAGTTTTAGCATCACTGGTGATCAATGACGTTTTACGGGCAGTCGATAACAACGCACCTCCCACCAGAACTAACCCTGACTTAAAAAGATCGCGTCTGTCGAAGTTCGTTGAGTCTTTTTTATTAGATTCCATATGTTGAAATATGATAATTTAGAAATTTAACCCTTAATGCTTAGTATCATCAGACGTAAGTTGTTTTGTAAATGATAATGAACCTAATCTCCAGTGCTCATTCTCTTCTATATACACTTCAGTAACAATAAATGGATTAGTGACTTCTTTATCATTTACTACAGCCATCAAGGTGATATTATTTAACAGGACTGCGGTGTTACCAATACGATTTACGGATACAGAATGGATATCGGCTTTTTTATACCAGATATTCCCGTTTTTAATTACTTCAAGCTCCGGATTTTTACCCCAGCTACCACCCATATGTACAAATACAGCTTGTTCATCAAAAAGTGTTTCCAATGAATCCACATTCTTTTGAGCCATCCAGTTCCATTTCTGCAAAGAGAGGTTTTTAATTATCTGCTCTGCATTTACAGGAGTAAAGTTTGTGTTTTTATATTCTTCATCTGCTACTCTCTTTAACCATATAGTCTTCCCTTTCTGTGTAGGGGTGGCCCCTATGTAAGCAAAGGTGGTTTCAGGTGTTGCCCCATGCCAGTGTTCGACCCCTGGAAGACATTTGATAACCTCGCCTTTGTGAACGACCTGAACAGACTTTCCTCTTTCCTGATAAAAGCCTGTCCCTTCTGTAATTAACAGGTATTGTCCACCGGGATGAATATGCCAGTCGAGTTTGGCACCGGCAGCAAAAGTTGCATGGGCAAGACTGAAATTAAATAGACTATCAGAAACATTCAATTCATTCAGCCAGACATCACCTGTGTGATTATCGGTTTTTGATATTTCACCTTTTTGAAATACATCAGAGTTCTGAGCTATCGTCTTTGAAAAGATGACAGTCGAGAATAGGATCCATAAAAGCATTATTTTTTTCATCGTTTTATTTTTTTCGTTGATTCGAATTTTGGTCAGGCATCTAATTTTCTTTCACCCAGCCATTTTACCATCGCAGGATCACGATGATCAAAAAAGCTGCTTGTCTTCAGGTCTAAAGTTTTAATCGCATCCATATCCTCCTCCTGGAGATGAAAATGGAAGATGTCAAAATTCTCCTGCATCCTTTCTTTCCGCACGGATTTCGGAATCGCAACTATATTTCTTTGTATAAGCCATCGCAGTACCACCTGAGCAATGGTTTTATTATACTTCTTACCGATGGCTGTTAGCAATTCGTTATGAAACAGGTTGTTCTTTCCTTCAGCAAATGGTCCCCAGGATTCTGTTTGAACATTATTATCAACAAGGAATTTCTGTGTTTCAATTTGTTGGTTGAATGGATGTGTTTCTATCTGATTGATTGTAGGTACAATTTCATTATGAACAATCAAATCCATGAGTCTGTCGGGCTGAAAGTTACTTACGCCGATCGCCCTTACTTTTCCCCCTCTGTACAAGTCCTGCATTGCTCTCCATGAACCGTATACATCACCGAGCGGTTGGTGGATGAGGTACAAATCAAGATAATGCATCTGCAACTTTTCCAATGAATGTTGAAACGATTTCAGTGTATCATCGTAACCATTGGATTGAATCCAGACCTTTGTGGTGACAAAAAGTTCTTTTCTGTCGATTCCACTTTTACGAATCGCTTTACCTACCGCTTCTTCATTCCCATAGGAAACAGCAGTATCAATGAGTCGATATCCTGTCTCCAGGGCATCAATTACACTTCTTTCACATTCCTCCAAATCAGTTACCTGAAAAACACCATAACCCAGGATTGGCATCTTTACTCCATTATTCAAAACAACATTTTGCATGGCATATTTTTAGTACTGCAAAATTGCATCTGTTAAGATCACCCCGCGTTATACATATTACGGATTTGCCTACCAATATCACCGATTCACCAGCTTCTGTGAAGGACAGTGAATATAAACGATTAATTTTAGTGATATTAAATGAAGTGACTATGGATGAAATGAGACGATTCGAAACAATACATGAGTATAATGTATTTAATAAAAATGAAACGCTACACCCCCTGGTAAGTGTCGTTGATTTGTCAAAAGCAGACCCACGACGAGGATCCAGGATGTATTTTGGTTTCTACACAATCTTCTTAAAGGAAGTGAATTGCGGCGACATGATTTATGGTCGACATGTGTACGATTACCAGGAAGGGACTTTGGTTTTTATTGCTCCGGGTCAGGTTGCCGGAATCAATAGCAACAATGAAATATATCAACCAAAGGGAACTGCTCTCGTATTTCATCCGGACTTTATACATGGAACTTCGCTCGGAAAACAAATCCAGGATTACACTTTCTTTGGGTATCAGTCTAATGAAGCATTGCATTTGTCGGAACGCGAAAGGCAGCTGGTACTGGATTGTTTTTCAAAGATTTCATTCGAATTAGAGCATGGCATTGATAAGCACAGTAAAAAGCTGATTGTAGATAATATTGAATTATTCCTCAATTATTGTGTTCGGTTTTACGACCGGCAATTTATTACAAGAGACAATGTACATAAAGGAATAATGGAAAAATTTGAGCATTTGCTAAATGCATACTTTCACTCAGAAAAACCACAGACGACAGGATTGCCTTCTGTGGCGCATTGTGCAAATGAATTGAATTTATCGTCCAACTATTTTGGTGACCTGATAAAGAAAGAAACCGGCAGATCCGCATTAGAACATATCCATGCAAAAGTGATAGACATGGCGAAGGAGAAAATATTTGATCGAGGCAAATCTGTAAGTGAAATCGCATACGAGTTGGGGTTTAAGTATCCCCAACATTTTACCAGATTTTTTAAAAAACATATTGGCCAAAGTCCTAATGAATATCGGTCTGTAAATTCAATGAACTAATTGTTAATGTACAGTAATAAAATTTTACATTTTCTGAAATATCCTTATCCATTTATTTTGACTTAAAGGACCGAATTGAATAAGAGGAAAGAGGCAGTTATACCACAACATAAAACCGGTGGTAGCATCAGCCCCATTAGGAATACTGGATAGGCCTTAAATTCGAGTAGGAAAAACCTACAACAGAGAATTGTTATCATTTTGGCACCTCCCCTGATATATTTAAATATTCAGAACTTTGACAGCAGGAAGTTCATTTGCCTTCTACATTGAATGTAAGGCGAGCCTCAATATTAGCTAGTTGCTTCGGAGAATTGTAAGAGATGTCAGGGAGCCATTGTGCGAAGGATTTGATCAAGATAATCAAATCACTAAATCCACTCAAAAATCACACGTACTTGGAACAGAAACGAATAAGAACGAACAAAATTAAATCAATTACTCTAAATTGTCAATGATTATCAGATATTTACATATTAAAGTGTTTGATAATGTCCCTATTTGCTTCCATGTTGGTGGAGCTGGGGGGAATTGAACCCCCGTCCAGACAAAGCTCACATCAGCCTTCTACATGTTTAGTTACAGATCGGATTTAAGACATCACCAGGTACTGCAACAACGCGATGATATCCGGTTCCCTTTGATTGTCGGCCTCCGGTCAGGACTTCCCTTCGGCTTATTCTGCATTTTATGGTATGCGTCAGATTTTGTAGCAGATATCAAACCTGTGGCATAATGGCTAGCTAATTACCTGGAACTAGGCAGCCATAGCGAAACGTGTTTCGCCAATTATTGGTCGACAGCCATTTGGTAACGGGGTGAACTATCATTCCCCGACATGCTTACTGACATGACACACCTTCCTGTCGATTCCTGTCAGCCCCTTAGTTTCAATGAACAAAAACGAAATTAATATAAGGGCAATCCACCGAAGCCTCGGCAAAGGTGGCTAACTCCATTGTTTACAAATCTTTCGTGGTTTAAACGAAGCCCACAAAGGTAAAGTTTCAAGAGCGTTCCAAACGAAAAGCTTTTTGTACAACTTAACATGTGTAACTGAATATCCTTTAGAAGATGAGTTTGCCTTATCCCCTTTGCCCCATGCTCCCTGCCCCATGCTCCCCCGCTTTTATTACCTTACACCCCAGATCAACCTAAGTCCAAATGAACGCCTCAGTTCGAAACCAATTCCCCTCCCTAAGTCGCATTATCAACGGCCGTCCCATCGTCCATCTCGATGGCCCCGCCGGAACACAAGTCCCTCAGTCTGTGATAGATGCCATTTCCGGAGTGTATTCCAAAAGCAATGCAAATACCCATGGCCAATTTATCACTTCCGTTGAGACAGATACCCTGATCCAACACGCCAGGAACCAAATGGCCGTTTTTCTCGGAGCAGAAAGCGGCAGCACCATCTCATTCGGTGCCAATATGACCAGCATGAATTTTGTGCTCGCCAATGCCATTGCCAAATCCCTCCAGCCCGGAGACGAGATCCTCATCACACAACTGGATCATGAAGCAAACCGTGGACCATGGCTGCAACAACGCAGACACGGAATCATTGTACGCGAAGTTATTTTAGATGAAGACGGAACACTGGACTACTCCGATTTTGAAAAGAAAATAAACGAGAAAACACGCGTCATCGCCATTGGACTCGCTTCAAATATTTTCGGTACCGTCAATGAAATCGAACGCGTCAGGCAAATGGCATATGATGCAGGTGCTTTGCTCGTAGTGGACGCGGTACACTTCGCACCACACCTTTTGATGGATGTAAGACAGATTGATTGTGATTTCCTTCTTTGTTCAGCATACAAATTCTACGGCCCACACGTTGGTGTGCTTTATGCAAGACATGGCGCATTAGACAGGCTTGATACAGATCGTCTTCGCACCCAGGAACAATATGCACCTTATCGCATAGAAAGAGGCACACTCAATCATGCAGCACTTGCCGGTGTTGCCTCTTCAGTTTCCTTTATCGAATCATTCGGCACAGGAGCGACACAACGAGAACGCATCATCAGTGCAATGAATCAAATTCAAACCCATGAGCGCGGTCTCGCTCAACAACTCTATCTCGGTCTGCGTGAGATCGATGGCATCGATATTTATGGTCCGCCACTCAAAGAAACGCAGCGTGCCCCAACACTCGCATTCACTGTAGAAAACAAAACGCCCGAAGAAATTTGCCGACTACTTGCTGAACGCAGTATTTGTGCATGGGACGGACACTTCTATGCATTGCGCGCAGTCGAAGTGATGGACCTGCTCAATTTAGGTGGCGTCACCCGCATGGGCATCAGTGTGTATAACTCCACTGAAGAAATTGAATATGTTATAACAGCTCTCAATACCATATTAGGTAAATAATTTTCTTTTTGTGACATTTCATCATTTGTCGACAGGTACCCACACCTGATCGAATTACTTTCTCATATCAGTACTATTGTATTATTTATAAATCCAATTCCTCATTTTGGTAAATAATTCATTAACCCGGGGTTTTCGAGTGCAACGATGAAACACAGTGGACCTGGTTTCTTAAGAAAATCAATGGGGCAAAATCAGAGGGACAATCGGAAGAATAAAAAAATCACTATTAATGTCTATACTTTCAAAATTTCTAACATTCGCAATCTTCACTTCTCTTATCGCTTCATGCACATCACAAAAGCAAATCGATAACGATATCCTGCTTCGTGTGGAAAACAAAGAATCCGCATACCCACGTCTCTCCAAAGACGATAAACAAATACTTTTTCAATCAAACCAGTCCGGTCATTGGCAATTGTTTATCATGGACATCTCAACCAAAACCCAAACACCGGTACTGTCCGATGCTTACAACAACAATTTTCCGGACTGGAGCAAAGACAATAACTGGATCGCATTCACAAGCGATCGCGATGGCAATGAAGAGATCTATCTCATGCACACAGATGGATCAGGATTAAGGCGAATCACAAACGACCCCGCAAGAGACATTCACCCCTATTTCAGTCCCGATGGTAAAAAAATCATGATCAGTTCCACACGCGGTAACGGATCTTTTGATATATATCGATACACGATAGCGACTGATTCACTCGAACGATTAACTGACACACCAGATGACGAAACCTGTGCCCGTTACTCCCCGGACATGAAGCAACTTGTCTTTCTTAAAAACAACAATACCACCGATGATATTTTCCTCATGGATGCATCTTCAAATGCAATCCACAACCTGACAAATACCCCTTCTTCTACTGACGGTTGGCCCATGTTCTCTTATGATAACAACTGGATATATTATTCTTCCCTCGAATCAGGAAGCTATTGCCTTTACAAAATAAAATTGGACGGAACCAACAAAACCCAACTCACAACAGTCCTAAACGAAGATGAAGATGCTCGTGTCTGTGTAGCAAGGGACGGAAAATGGCTGATTTATAACAAAAGATCTCTCAATACAATAGATATCCGACTGCTAAAGAATATTTGATAACCTCAAATATATTACGAGCTTAATTTGCAATTGATTTCTGAATCCTCAATTTTTATTTCCAATATTTCTTCACCTGGATTCATTGAAAACAGTATGCCCCATATAAAGGTATATATTCATTTTGTGTGGACCACAAAATATAAAACTCCATATCTGTCGACGCCACCTCTTAGAAGTAAGGTTTGGCGTCATATGCTTCAAAATGCCACCATTAAAGGGATATTTATTGATTTCATTAATGGGTATAGTGATCATTGTCATTGCCTACACTTAAAACATTGATTTCTAATTACTTTTATATATTAGAAATTTTTAATAAATATTGCTTTTGAAAAATAAAGTGAACAATTTTTGGAAATATCCTACTAATTAAATCCAAATAAATCCTTCCCCTCGTATTGTATTTATCTCCTTGAATGCTTAATTCATAAACCAAACCTATAGATAACCCACATATTCCCATGTTCGCAGGTGTTCTGCACACCTGATCATTGATTCTCCACAATTGAAATAATTACCATACCTGGCTCCGCCAGGAATAGATAAGATTTTTTAAACCTATTGATAAAAAGTTGTCAATAATTCCTTTGGGTGATGCAATTTCGTATACATGCCGTCAGTGATCTCATTGCCGGCATTTTTTATTTATTCCTGTCCCATACTTATGGGATTGCCTCTCCTGTCCTCAACCGATAATTTTGGGACTAACCAGAATTACACCCATCCTAAATATGAAAAATGAAAATTTTATTGACGTTATCGTCATCGGCGCAGGACAGGCCGGACTGAGTACAAGCTTTTTTCTGAAGCAACATAATATCAACCATATCGTATTTGAACGTGAAAAAATCGGAAGTTCATGGAGCAAAAGATGGGATTCCTTTAAGTTAAATTCACCTGATCATACGAATCTATTGCCCGGAGAATCACACGATGCCGCTTTGCCAATTCATTTCCTGGAAGGAAAACAATTTGCTCAACACCTCACTGATTATGCTGTCCTTTTTAACCTGCCCATCAAAGAACAATCTTTCGTAACAAGGTTAACCCAATCAAGTGACAATGCATTCCGTGCAGAGGTCAACGTAAATGGTGAAGACCAAATCTGGAATGCAAAACAAGTTGTAATTGCATCCGGCAGTGAAATAAAACCCAGGTTTCCCGAAAACCATCGGCAATTACCAGATGACATTTTTCAAATCCATTCCGGCGATTACAGAAATCCTCAACAGCTTCCTGAAGGTGCTGTTCTGATCATTGGAAGCGCTACATCAGGTGTTCAGATAGCAGAAGATCTTTCGCATACCAATCGTGAAGTGTACATATCTACAAGTGCAGTCGCCCGCTTGCCTCGCAGGTACCGGGGGAGAGATATAATGGACTGGCTGACAGATATGCATTTTTTCGAAAAACCAACCGCACAGGCAAATGATTTTGAATTAAATATGAAGGCCCCACTGATGTCAGGCGTAGGGAATATGGGCCACACAATAAGTTTGCAATCACTGGGCGAAAAAGGTGTTCATCTGCTTGGATATCTGGAATCTGTGCAGGGCTATCAATTGACGTTTAAAAGTAATCTTACAGATCACATTGGTTTTGGGGATAATTTTTCAACACAGGTGAAGCAGGGAATTGACCAATTTATAGAAGCTACACAAACAAAAGCATCACCACCTGAAGATGATCCGGCAGATTTACCTGTATCCCAATTTTCATTTCCACAAATTTCAACACTGGATTTATCAGAAAAAAATATCCGCACGGTTATCTGGGCTACAGGATTCACGTCAGATTTCTCCTGGATTGAGCTTGATCTTTTCAATGAAAATGGAAAGCCGGTTCATCAAAATGGTTTTACTGCTGTCGAAGGTTTATATTTTATGGGATTACCATGGCAACGCAACCTGAAATCATCCCTTATCTATGGAACTGCCGGGGATGCAAAAGAAATAACAGACCGGATAGCAATTGTCCATCATGAAAAAAGTAACCTTGTCACGATATAAACCTATTCAATGAATCTTGTACAAGATTCTTAATAATCTCCGGATCCTGATCAGCTCTTTGGAATGAATGCCCTGTCATAAGCTCATACAAATGGATATATCGGTCACTGATCGTGTTCACAATAGCATCATCCATGACAGGCATTTGTTGTCCATCAAGTCCCTGGAAACCTTTTGACATCAACCATTCACGCACAAATTCTTTCGAAAGTTGTTCTTGCGGCAATCCATCCGCAAGATTATGCTGATATTTATCTGCATACCAATACCTCGAACTATCCGGTGTATGCACTTCATCGATGACATACAACTGATCTCTGTACCAGCCAAACTCATATTTTGTATCAACAAGAATTAAACCACGTTCTGCAGCGAGGTCGGTACCACGTTTGAAAAGTGCTTTTGTGATTTTTACCATTTCATTGTATACATCACGCGGCAGTAATCCCTGGCTTATAATATCATGACCTGAAATGTCAACATCATGCCCACTGTCTGCTTTTGTGGCAGGCGTAATGATCGGATGAGGAAAAGCCTGGTTGTCCTTCATCCCTTCCGGCATTTCTTCACCACACAAGTTTCGTCGTCCTGCATGATATTGCCGCAACGCATGACCAGCCAGGTATCCACGTATCACCATCTCAATGCGGATTGGCTCACACAAAACACCAATAGTAACATTAGGGTGTGGCATATCTCTTTTCCAATTGGGAACAATATCAGTCGTAGCATCCAGAAAATATCCGGCTAACTGGTTGAGCACTTGTCCTTTGTATGGAATCGGACGTGGCAATATATAATCAAACGCAGATATCCGGTCCGTAGCAATCGCTATCATCATATCATCTGCGTAATATACATCTCTGACTTTTCCTTTATAAAATCCTGTTTGTCCGTTAAATGAAAAATGAGTTTCGGAGATTGGCATAACTTTTGGGCTATCGAAAGTGAAATGTTAATGAAATCGCAAATTTCAAACAGCAACTTGACATTATATAGCAAACTACCATATATTTGTTTCCAATGATGAAAAAAATGAATAATCACTTCTGTTGTGCATGTTGTTGTTGTGCTCAGCCCCCGGGTTGAACAGGAGTGTATTGTTTTTTATATAAAAACTAAGAAGCCCTTCAGTTCTGCCGGATTGAAGGGCTTTTTCTTTTACAAATACCCATAAAATGATAACACAAACCAATCCACCTGCAAAAACACTTCTCGGTCTGCCCCTTATCGGAAATACCCCAATCTTATGGATCAGGAGCCTCTCCACAAAAAATGTAAAGATCTGGGCTAAAGCAGAATGGGAACAACCCGGTGGGAGTGTGAAAGCACGTGCTGCACATGCCATCATAAGCGCTGCAATCAAGACTGGCCAACTTAACAGAAACATCTCCTTATTAGATGCATCCAGTGGCAACACGGCAATTGCCTATGCTACTCTTCTTCAACATTTAGGGTGGAAGCCCACCATATGTCTTCCTGCAAATGCATCTGCCGAACGAAAGAATATACTGAAGGAACTCGGTGTGAAACTCATCGAAACATCTCCGCTTGAAGGTACAGATGGTGCACAACAAGTTGCCAGGGAAATGTATGAATCAAATCCCGGAGCATATTTCTATGCTGATCAATACTCCAATGAATCAAACTGGAAAGCCCACTACCTGACTACAGCACAGGAAATATGGAGACAAACACAGGGTCGCATTACACATTTTGTTGCTGGACTTGGCACTACCGGCACATTCACTGGTACAAGCCGCCGACTCAAAGAATTAAATAATGTGAAATCCATTGCATTACAACCAGACAGTCCGTTACATGGACTCGAAGGATGGAAACATTTGGAAACTGCACATGTACCGTCTATTTATGATACCGCTATTGCAGATGAAACAATAAAAATCGATACGCAGGAAGCATTCGATATGATAAAATTTATTGCGGAAAATGAGGGTCTTTACATTTCTCCATCAGGAGCAGCCAATTTAGTAGGCGCATCCGAAGTTGCATCACAACTCAAAGAAGGTGAGATCGTCACCACAATAGCAGATACCCTGGACAGATATAATGAAGTACGAAAAGAATTATTCGGCATATGAAAACTATTGTTGAATCACAAGTATTCCACGACATCACCCAACACCTGGAAGCAAAATATCCAAATGAAGCATGCGGATTTCTATTTGGCCTTGAGGATAACCGGGAAAGAAAAATAACTTCTTCAATTGCGGTTGAAAATATCTCCGCAGAAAATCTCCGCAGAAGATTTGTGATCGATCCAATCGATTATCTGAAGGCTGAAAAATTTGCATTGAAGGAAGACCTGCGGCTATTAGGAATTTATCATTCACACCCCGATCATCCGGCAGTCCCTTCAATACATGACCTCGAGTTTGCACAACCCTTTTTCTCCTATTTCATTCACTCGATACAAGCAGGCAAACTCACTGAAACATTCAGCTACAGATTATCAAACGGCCATTTCATTCCGGAACCAATCAGGATCAAAAAAAATCCGTCTCTAATCAGTCCCTTAGTTAGCGCGGATTTATCAGGGTGAAATTAAAATCATGAAAAATCCAAATGCTTTCCCCCCATTTCAGGTGGCCAGGGGCCAAACCCAAAATCGTAAATCCTAAATCCTAAATCCAAAATACGTATCATGATTACCATATTCATTCCAACCCCACTTCGACGCTTTACCAATGAGAATGCCAAAATAAGCCTTGGTGCGCGCAATGTTGCAGAAGCAATCCACCAATTGATTGCAACGCACCCATCTTTATCACCTTATATTTATGACGAATCTGAGCAAATTCGAAAACACGTCAGGATATACCTGGGTGAAGAAGATATCAGAACGAAAGAAGGCACAAACACGATCTTAAAAGACGGCGACGAATTAAGTATTATTCCGGCCATTGCTGGTGGCTCAGTAAATAAAATAGCATAGTATCATGCAAACAGATTCAGGCAGTATCTCATTCAGCAAAGAAGAGCTGGAACGCTATAGCCGGCACATCATCATTCCGGAATTCAATATTGAAGGGCAACGGAAACTAAAAAACGCACGTGTACTTGTAGTGGGTTCTGGTGGACTCGGCGCTCCCCTTCTTTTGTATCTCACAGCAGCAGGTGTTGGAACGATAGGCATCGTCGATTTTGATATTGTGGATAAAAGCAATCTTCAAAGACAGGTTTTATTCTCCACAAATGATGTGGGACGACTAAAAGTTGAAGCAGCACGCGATCGGCTGACTGCGTTGAATCCGTTTACTAATTTTGAACTCTTTAATACAAGGCTGGATAGCACAAACGCACTGGATATAATTTCCAGGTTTGATGTGGTAGCGGATGGAACGGATAATTTTCCGACGCGATATCTTGTCAATGATGCTTGTGTCCTTGCAGGTAAAGTGAATGTATTCGCATCCATATTCCGCTTTGAAGGCCAGGCCAGCGTTTTCAATTATCAATTTACGGATGGAAATCGGGGACCTAATTACAGGGACTTGTTTCCGTCACCACCGCCTGCAGGCCTGGTCCCAAGCTGTGCAGAAGGTGGTGTCCTTGGCGTTCTACCAGGTATCATGGGCAGCCTTCAGGCCAATGAAGTAATCAAAGTCATCACAGGTGTTGGTACTCCGCTTGCAGGCCGACTGTATCAATTTGATGCTTCAGACTTTCAATCTAAAACCTACAAAATCACAAAAGATCCGGACAATCCATTGACTGGCACTAATCCTACGCAAACCCAACTCGTCGATTATGAGGTATTCTGCGGGTTACATTTTAGCCAGAACCCAAATCATAATGACATCACGAATGAAATTTCAGTGGACCAATTGAATGACTGGATCAGGTCCGGAAAAGATTTTCAGCTAATCGATGTACGTGAGCCGTACGAATATGATATTGCAAATCTCGGTGGAGTTCTTATTCCAAAAGGAGAAATCTTAAAACACCTGGATCTGCTTGACCGTCAAAAACCAATCGTTATCCACTGCCGTTCAGGGAAGCGAAGCCAGGATGTAATTAACCTCCTGGAAAAAAAAGAAGGATTTCATCATCTCCTCAACCTAAAAGGCGGCATTCTCGCCTGGGCCGACAGGATTGATTCATCAATGCCAAAGTATTAATCACAATTGTTGTAATTTATTACCCTAAAATCTAAAATCTAAAATCTAAAATCTAAAATCTAAAATCTAAAATCTAAAATCTAAAATCTAAAATCTAAAATCTAAAA
>JADMIO011411935.1_pt1 | contig 17220 bp, 3 predicted proteins | sample 8958161 | NCBI WGS metagenome assembly JADMIO01 (sample SAMN16585339, study PRJNA669376) | soil metagenome | isolation source: Crop rotation soil | place: USA: Cullars Rotation, Alabama | collected 2011
TGAAAGCGATAAGCCCGGGCGCAACATTCCCAGCCTGCTGCTGCCATACAACATCTGCTCCATCCATTTGCCGGAGGAAGGTGTTCCGGTTTCGGCACCGGCGCTGTACTCATATACAGCCATCACATTTCCTGTAGCATCCCTTACATAATGCGTGGTTACAGCATTGCTGGGTGATGCCTGTATCACTGTTTTACTAACCCTGTTACCGCCGGCATCATATCCATATTTTATAGTGGTACCTGTTTTTTCTATTGATGCTATCTTTCCATACACCGTCCATTTAATATGGTCAATATGATCTGTGCCTGTTGAATTATCCTGTACAAGATTTCCTATTTTATCATATTGATAATTTTCATCCGGCTGGCCTTCTATATCTTCTGTTAGGAATGGGGTGGATGCAACATCTTTAACAGCAGCCAGCTGGTTGGTAAAATTGGCTGCATTGGAAGGCAATGGTGCAGTGGGATCATACTGGTGCCGTACACCACTATTGTCCGTATAAAAATACCAGTAGGTTAATTGATCCATTTGCCTGTCTGCAGGTGAGGCGCCAGCCTTATTGCGCAGGTAGGTTTCAATATTACCATTGGCATCATACCTTATTCTTTCGCCGTAATCCTGTGCCGATGTAATGGTATTGCCCCAATTGCCTGTAATATTGTGGAAGTCCATACGGGTTATCCTGTTCAACTGGTCGTAGCGGTAAGTATAGCCGGCAGTATTGCCATTATTAATATGACTGATGGCATAGGTACTGTTCCGTATATTGCCATTGAATAATTCTGCACCACTTAACCCGGTGGAAGGCTCTGTAAACTGAAGGCCAAATGCAGTGGCTGTAGCATCAACCGGGTGATAGTCATTGTGATGATACCCCAGGCTAAACCCAAATACATCCCTGGCCACCGTACCATAGGGTTGGTTGATGGCATCACTACCGTCACTGCTTATATCAGAAGCCGGGTTAAGGAAATGGCCATTCACGCCCTTAAGCCAGCCCTGTAACGTGTACGCATAATCGAGTCCCTGCACTTTGTTCTTTCCAAGTTCTGTTCTCGCCAGTGGACCATGCAAATAATACTGGTATACTGCATCGGTGGTTAATTCAGTGCCACCATTAGCATTGGTTCTTCCTGAAAGTGCCGTTATAACCCTGTTATCAGCATCATACAGGTATTTATAGTAAAACTGGTCCCACTTGCCTTCCTGGTATTTTACAAGGTTAACTTTCCCGCTAACCAGGTCATATTCGTAGCCAATACGTTTTAGGCCATCACTTGCCGTAATAAATGTTTTTTCATTGGTTACCAGTTTGGCATCCTGCTGTACCAGCATATCTACATTTCCTACCAGGTCATAACTGTAATAAGAGGCAGTTTTTACCGTGTACTGAGAAGGGGTCCCGCCGTCAGGGAACAGGCCGCTGGCTGTAACCCTTTTACGTAAGTTAGACTGCAACAAACCTGCGGGGGCCCAATCAGGAGCTTTATCATAAGCAGTAACAGTTACCTGCCTGTTTGTGCCGGTGGCGAGCCAGCCTTCCAGGTAAGATGTTCCATCAAAAATATCCACACCTCTGGCAATGTCTTCATCCATTGCTTCCATTGAAGGGTCTTTTATTGTTTCACCTACTTCTACAATGCGGCCGATGGCATCATACTTAGTATAGCTATATCTCTCTGCAGGATCTTCTGCATCAGCAGGAGACAACTGTTCTGCATTCTGTGATACTGCCAGCCTGCCCAGCCTGTCGTAAAAAAAGTCTGACCTTCCTGCGTCTGGTGTTGTTTGTTTGATAACCTGGTTCAGGCTGTTATAAGCATAATTGGTGGGCATCAGGTGATTGGGTACTATAAAGTGGTTAGACTTTTCAATCACCATAAGGTCTTTAATTGGTGCAGCTGTAGTAATTAAATTTGCTGATCCCGTGTTATAAGTAACACTGTGCCCAAAGCAGGAAATATCTTTGATGATATTGGCCCCTTCCTGTGGTGTCATTGGCCAGTAACCAACCAAGTTGGGCGAGTTTGGCAATACCGGTTTATTGTAATTAGCCAAAATATCAATTTGTTCCAGCCATGTATCCCCCCATATCCTTACTTCATCAATTTGACCGGGCATATACCCATACGAGCCACCTTCAAAATTATAACTGGGCGATACTTTGTGATTAAAATACTCGTATGCTGGTGACGGAATGCTATGAGCGCTGCCCGGACTTGTGCCATTTTTAATGACGCCATTTATATATAATTCAATATCAATTTCAGGATCGAAACCCGGGGCAGGGCCAAAACCTCTTTTATATACAACTGCCACATGATGCCACCCGGACATACTACCTGACCAGGACAATACTGCAGGCATAAAAATGGAACTGCTAAATCCACCGGGAATTACGGCATCCTCTCCATATTCAAAAACATTAACTCCATTAGTACCTACAGATATACCAACACCGGGAGCAGTATTTGCCGACTGGCTGCCGGCGGTAGGATATATGGCGAAATGCTGACCTGATATGCCGGTAGTGTAAGTAGCCAGCGTACTCTTATTAAAAAGCATATTTGCAGGAATAACCGTAATTGCTTCAGTAGGGTTTACCCAAAATTCAACAGTAAAATTATTGGTAACGCCAGCAAGCAAATTATTGGCGGGAGCGTCTGTTGCCGAACTAACAGTAAGAGAACCGGCATTTGTTACTTCCCTGGTTTCAAGTGCATTGGTACAAAGATCCGGTACATTAAACCTGCCCCATAGTAATTGGGGATCGCTGAGTACCGACAATGGATATACCGGGCCTAAACAGGGGTTAAGGTAATTTGCCCATATTTCATCTGCACTGGCAATACGTTCATAAATACGCAAATGTTTAAGCTGGGCTATTTCATCATCAGGCAAATGCAATGACCCCGAAGCTGAACTGACCTCCCAGTCAAAGGGATAAAGCGGCACATTTGCTCCTGTGAGATTGGTAAGCAATTTACCATCAACATAAATTTTAAGTTGTCCATTTAAAAGATCAGTTGAAGACTGAACAAATATATTGGTCCAGCTTTGCAATGCTATACCTGATGCTGCAATAGAAGCCGCTGCACTATTTGATAAAGTGATGTCAATATCATCATCTGTGCCCGGTGTTAATGAATATAATTCCACCCATACATAGTCATCCTTTATTGCTGCCTGGTACATGTATTTATTATCGGGTGTAATAAACCTCACCTGCCTGGTATTATCAGTACCGGAGCTGTTGATCCACATTTCTATAGCACGGGCAGAGTTGTCCTGCAAAGCGTTGCTCATGCTGTTAAATGCAGTACTATAGCTTTCCGTAGTTGGTTCCCCGTCATCTTTACATTCATTATCTTCTTCCCTGAATATATCCACCAGGTCAAGTTCATCATTGTTAAGTAACCTCACACCTGCCGGGGGAACGGTTTTTACCAGATTGCCGCTTTGGTCATAATAATACAGGGTGTAATGATATTCGTATTGATCGCCTGTTATACTTGCGGCTGCTTTATTTTGAAGGCATTTTGTTATATATACATTCCTGAATTCTCTCCGTACAATTTCAATATAACGCTCATATTCAGTGCCCGCATTTGTAAACACCTGCTTAACGATATCTGCGACACAGCTGAAGGGATCCGGCATTTGCGAAACCGAGCCTGCTTTATTGAAAAGTAATCCACTATGATTCAAATCACACCTGGATTTGAAATCGGCATACTCTGTATAGGATAAGGAATAACCGAGTTTTTTATTCATATAATTGGTAAAGAGTACCCTGTATAATCTTGAATTCGGTTCTACCTGCGGATATAATGTATTGCTAAAATAATTTTCAAGGTCATTAAAAACCGCACATGTTATCCATGGACTATAGCCAGACCCGCCAGCAACCACAGGCGGGCGGACAAAAGCAACAGGCACTGTCAGGGGATGACTTAATACCCTGCAGTTGTTTTCACACCTGTATATGATATCTTGCAATTCTCCTTTTGTTAATATATAGTCATACGTCAATATCGACCGTAATTCTTTGTCAAATTCTCCCACATCATCTGAATTATCGACGAGCAGTTGTCTTATAGTATTTACATTGGCACAAAGTTCAGGCGTAATTTCACTAACCACAGGATTTGCAATAAACGGAGATCTGTCGTAAGGATAAGGTTGTTCTAAAAGATCTTCACTGAAGCCATGTTCCATTAAAGTTGGCCCAATAACGTTATTAAATACCGCCTTGAAGCTGCCAATAGTACCCTCTATTGTTTGTCCAGACGGCAATGAACTTTCAGGCCTTATTATCCTGTCAGGATCAACGTTTGGCAGATCTGCTATTGCTTCATCAGTTTTTAATGTTATAGCTTTTAATGATACTGCATATAGTTTCCCAATAAGAACATTCAGTGTTGCGTCGGTGATCGAAGCAAATTGAGGTTCTGCATCGATAACACTCTTTAATGTTGTTATCCAGTTTTCTTTTAGTGCATTAAGATTCTCTATCGCTTCCGCCTTTAAAGCCAATATAGACTGGACACCTGATACTACACTTCCATTGCCGTTACCATTGATACAATCCAGGTATTGATCTTCATTTGTATATTCATTGAATACCCGAACCTTGAACCTGTACAATGGAGCTTCTGGATGATCCCTGCAAACGGACGCAACTGCTGTATAGGTTTGTGGAGTGTAATTATCACAAATAATTCCATCTTCTGTAATACTGAATGTGATGGATGACAGGATATCGCCTTTGTCCTTATCTTTTACCTGCTTCCAATCTCCAACATACACTGATGTTTCGCCCGCATCCAGTTCTACATAAAAATAAGTAACGTGGATTACTCCGTTAGGGTCCAGCTCTGAAAGTGTTATCTTTATCTTTACCGGCCTTGTGATAGCACCGGAATTAAAAACAAGATAATTTTTTCCCCCGACCTCTTCCATTCCCTGTGGCAGGTCTATCTGGTAGTTATCTACTGATACCAGGGAAAAATCCGTTATATCCGGGCAGGGATCTATACTTGTACTGGGGGGCACAGAAATACAACTGCTAATGGGAAAACTTCCCGGCAGGCATTCTATTTTTATAATCATCGGGTTACCAAATCCTGCTGCAGTAAGGTCAGGGATGATCGCCTCCCATTTCCCGGCTATAACATTTACTGTTTGGGTCGTTGATGCTCCTAATGCTACATTGTTATATTCTATCGTTACAATATAGTTACATTCAAAAGGCTTATTAAGAGGTTCTTTAAATAAAATAAAATACTCATCCCCGCCAGCTTCCGCAGCTCTTGAATGAAGAGTAAAATCATCGTAGTTTGGCTCAATGCAGATGCTGGCAGACAGCGCATCATTGCCAATATAACAATTGTCGCATGAGGGATCCTGGCTAAGTTTAGCCAGTCTTACATATTTACTTTTTAATTTCAGATAATAATTCCTGTACATTTCCCATTCACGGTCCACCGCACGACACTGGTTTTCAACGCTGCAGGTTGTCCAGTTATTTGAAGTAAGATCCGTAGGCCTGCAATACAGCATCCAGTCTATTAACTGCAGGATATTTTTTGAAGGAAGAGTTACATGGGTTATATTATCGGACAACACGGTTTGGGGAATAATGCGTAATACACTTGAAAGCTTTTCCAGGTCTTTTTTCATTGCCTGCTTGTAAATAGATCCGGGAGTTGTATTAAAAAATGGATCGTGGTCCATTATAGCTGCGTAGTCGCTACGGTCATAATATTCTCTGTCTTCAGCGTCGCTTCCTGATGTAACAACCTGCGAAAGCGATTCATCAAAAACGTAACTGCCTTCATTCTGGGTACACCATTCATAACTGCAATATTCAATATGCCTTTTTACAAAATCTTTTGACCATGCTTCCCTGTTAAGCAGGTATGCCTGTATGAATTCTGCTTGTGTTACATCAGCATCTTTTATATGCCTTATATTTCCATTGGCGTCTGTAAATTCAAAATCCGTGATATTGGGATCGACTTTATAGCTTTGCGTAACACCATTGTTGTTATCCAGTATATTTACTCCGGACTCACCTGGCAAAACATTAAAAGTTTCTTTATTATACAACAGGTATTGTCCGTCAGGCATCACGTCATATTGCATCATCTGCAGCTTTTGTTCACAGGGCGAGGCAGGGAGGCAGCTGATTTGTAAAGCCATGCAGGCATTTTTGAGCTCGGTAAATTTGGATTGTATAATGTTTTGTATGTCGGTGGAATTATGAATGAACTTAACCACGTTAGGCGAAAGGAATTGCGGATATTTTTCCTTTGCTTGCTGGTCAAACAGCTCAAGCATTGCTTCTTTGAATTTCGAAAAATTATATCCAAAAAGTTTTTCTTTACAACTGCTGCATTCCTTAAAACATCCTGTTAGATCTGCCTGCGTAAACTCTTCTTTAAAAAAGTCCTGTATGGTTTTAAGATCTTCATTGTTATTAACATAATAATCTACCTGTTGATTTATAATATCATCACTTAACTGCAAGGTGTATGTGATAGTATATTCGCCGATCTTTGGGCCCACAGTAAATGTAAGTGCTCGGTTTATTGGGGTGGGTGATCCCTGGCAAGTAAATTCAACTCCCTGAAAGGAAGGTGTCGTTTCTGATGCAATAACCTCACCACATTCATTTCTTACTTCAACTAAAATATCGTAGTAGCAATTGTTGCAAAACTGAAAAGGATGGTTTACGCCTGTTGTAGTAATTGCTGCCAGGTTAACACTATACTTAATAGTAAAATCTCCGGTAACCACCGGAACAAAAGTTGCCGAAGCTGTCATATTAAGATCTGCAGGCTGTCTTGAAAAATCTGCAGATTTCATAAGCGCCTGATCTAAACGGGTAACCGGTTCCATCGGCTTCGAGTTCAATGCATCAAGATTTTCAGGGGATGCCCCGGCGAGCGCTGTTGCTATTGTTCTGCCCTTGGCATCAATATAGCTCACACTTACCTGTCCGTTAGGATCAATAACTGTATTCTTTAAATAATGGGAACAATCTCCTGCTTCAACACCAAATAAACGATCAAGGTCTTTTTGAAGTGGTTTACTGTAGAGGTATCTTGTTTCATGACCGGAGCCCAGCTGAAAATCTTCACCTGTACCACCCTGTCGACGTATGCGGCCGGTATTATCAGGAGTATATTCAGTAACAGCAAAAGGGTATCCTTCTGCATCAGGCACATACTTGCGATGTGCATACTTTGCCTTTTCAACAGCATCGGCGGGAATAAAACCATTGAGCTGGGAATAGTATTGTCCTGCTGCTGCAAATCCAAAATTGTTGTCTGCACCTGAAAGTTTTGCAACGCTTATTCCGCAAGTATTATTTGAAGCCTGGTTTACTATATCATTATATCCATAAATATTTCCTGTCCCGTTCCTGTTTATACCGGCATAATACTGGAGTTTTTTTCCATACATTCCCGGTGTCAGACTTATCTCTGGATTGTTATGAACAGGCGCAGGCAATATGTTCATAGTTGGCCTGCCCATATTGTCATAAATAGTTTCAGCTACTATTGCCACATCATCAGTGCCGGATGAAGCATTATCATCAAAGTGCACATTATTATTATTATTTATTGTAACAGATTGCCTGTTGCGGAGGGTGCCGTCAAAATAGGATATTACTTCCTTCCGCTTACCCTGCTCTGCAAAAGCGGCATTGTATTGCCAGTTCAGATTAGGGAAATGGGCAGGGATCAATGTTGCTGTTACATTGAGTGCATCCGGAGCATCATATTCCCAATCACTGGTAATACGCAGGTTTGTTATTGCGTTATAAGAAGCTCCCCTTACTCTTACGAGTATGTAGCCATCAGTATATGGTAAATTGATGGAATAGCTTGTCATTGTACCGTCCACCGTTACCCTTGTATTATCAAATCTCATCCATCCTGCAATGGTTTCCACTGGAGTTGGGTTGGTAAGTACCGCTCCTTTTGCACTCAAAGCATCAATATAAGTCCATTCAATATCATACTCTTCAGAGCCTCCGAAGGGCGTCCATACAATAATTACCTGATTATTTTCCAGGCTGGGATCGGGTCTTTGAGCAAGGTTATTCGTTTTATTACTTAAAGCAGGATCAGAAGATGCATGTTTTAAAAAGAGGCTGCCTTTTTCTTCAGGCTTAAAAGGATATTTCCTTTCAAGAAAGATCTGGTTCTTCACCCGGAAAATATCCGGCAGCTTATCGCCCCATTCAGGGGAAGATATGGAGTTAACTGTAATTTCTACTTTATAAGCGTTTTTGAACCTGTATTTGGCTTCAACAGGGTAATAACTACCCTTTGCTGTATCATATTTAACAACCAGGTCGATATTATTTATTTCTGTTGGTGTTTGCTGGTCACGGCTGCTGTAATATTTAATTGAAATATTAAGAGTACAGGAAAAAGCCCGTGTCGGGTATAAAACAGCCGTGTCGTTTCTAAGTTGAAACGTTATGACATTATTGACATAAAGATTTTGTACCTGGTTCCATTCTGTGAGGGGAAGATTGATAAATTTATCATCAACCACAGTACAGGTATTGCCTTTTTGAATTTTGCCAAATAAAGTTTCGATATACGATTCAGTGGAAGCAAACGCAGATGCGAATGGCGCTGCCACTAGTAGTAACAAAAAAATATTCTTTTTAAAATACCTTGCTGTCATAAGCATTACTTTCATAGTAAAAAATTAAAGCTTCACAAGAATTTTATAATCCTTATAGGGCAAAGCAGGCTCTGCTTTATTATCTTTTATTGATACAAACCGGCTGATCTTTTCATCAATGTTCAAATCCTGGAATGGGAGGTATTCATAATTTATCTTTGTAATCCAAACCGGGTTACCCTTGGTATTTTCTTCCACAGCCCCGGCATCTTTCCACCATTCTATTTCGGATTTTATTACATTATACTGTAGGGTATCATAAAACAAACTAACTGATCGTACTTCTGGGGTGTAATCATTTTTAAAATAAACCTTTCGTTGTTTTCCTGTTTCAGAAACTGTTCCGCTTATCCTGAATGAAGTGGTATCTTCACTAAACATCTTATCAAAAGGCATAACTGATTTTTGTGCAGCGGCCAATGCCTCTGTACTAATGGTACTTACAATTAAAATCTTATTAACTGTATCTGCCTGCAACACCACTTTCCCGTTACAAAGGGTTTGCTGGTAGCTCAATTGAGAACAGAATTGATTTCCTTTTTTTGAAAAATAGAAGCTTGTTTTTTCTTTTACAGCGCCGGGATTCTCCCCATCAAATAAATTGATATCTCCTTTTATAGTAAAGCCGTTGTTTTCTATATCATACTTTGCGGCTATTTTACTGAGTTCATCTTTTAATGATGGCAATTCGGGCTTTTCATTGCCGGAAAATTTGCTCCATAAATAATTGCCTGCTACAGCCAGTAAGCCTGTGGCCATTAGTACAACAATTCCGGTGATTACCTTCTTTTTCATTATTTTTTGTGTTAACCGTAACAGTTAGTTTAATGTTTTTGAAATGCCTGCCTGCTTTCTTTTAAAGTCATAACGCCTCTTTCCGTTTCTTTCTTAACCCTTATTGGCGTTCCTTCTTCATCATATTCATAGAAAGTGGCAAAATTATTTTCATCCAGCTGGGCCATCAAGCGCATCGTTTGGTCGCTATATACATAGGAACTTAATTGGGCATCATAGGGGAACATGCGTATATCATCAATGTATACAGTACCCGACGGCGTTAGCTGCAGGTCGAAATTAGCAGCGGCTGTAAATTTCAACTCAAGCCTTTTCCATCCCTCCACTACCGGAACCATCAAATCAGTAAGATTGAATGGCTGGCCATTTATTGATACACCAAGCCCGGTAACCTTATTAGAGCCTGGATGATTACCCTGGTCTTTTACCCATAAACTTAAAATATAATCTTTGCCATCAATTGGTGCAAAGCCTGCAGCCTGTTCATTGGCCAGTAAATTATAATGGCCTGTTGCATCCCAATCAAGTATTGGAAAAGTTGGTGCGTTAGCTCCCGCCGGTTTATTTATAGTAACCGGTCCGGTAAGGTAATAACTGTATAATCCTGTGTGAGATACATTGGAAACGATTTCTCCACTGGTGCTTTTTCCAATTGCGCTAAAGTTCCAGTCAAAATGTCTTTCTGCAGCGCATTTTTCTTCCTGGTCTGGTAAAGAAGGTTCCTTAAGACTAAAATAATAATCCTCAAACCCATCAAACATAATTTCATTTTTTCGGGCATTGGCAGCAATTGCTGTAGCTACTGATGTTTGATAGCCAAACAATGCGGAACTGTAGCGGTTCAATGGATCAACACTTTCTGTTTCATTTCCTTTTTCATCGTAATAAATGGATTTACTGTTCCATACCCAACGTGATTTGGCATCCGTTACCTCATAAGTGGTGTTTGGAGCTATTTGGGTATATAAACCGTAGCTGTTAAAATTCCAAAGCGGAATATAAGCGGTATAGGCACCTGAAGTACGGATATCAGTTCCTCCAATTTGGGTTGGTAAGCCAGGTTTTTGTTCCCTGCTGACGGTGTATACGTAATTTGTTTGTGGGCGCCAGTTGCCGAGAATACCTTTATAATAAGGATTGATAATTTTACCTACGGGGTCCTGACAAGTTACGGCAGTACAATCTTCAACTGCAAGAGTTGCCACATTTGCTATTATATAGGCTGGCACAGTATAATTAACTGTAATTTTCGGGCGCTTTGCTTCTATACTATGATTCTGTGATGCAAACGTCATATATACATTCGCACTGACCCCATCAGAATTTGGCGTGCAACGTATTGATAAACCGGCATTGTCGTAAGTTCCATTACTAATTTTTTGAACATAGGACGTAACATCTAGTTCAAAGTTCTGGAAATGACTGGTTACAGAAATGTTATCAATAAGAGATGTAGTGCTTGTGTTGCTGGACATTACTTCGTTACAATTATTAGGAACCATTACTCTTCTCAATTCAAATTTATCTCCTGCGATTGCCGAATGGGCGTAAGGTCCAAAAACAGAATTATATCCTTCAGGGGAGGCGTACAAAAAAAGGTGGGCATTATCAATTATCGCCGGGAATGGGATTTCAGATAAGCCATTAAAAATAAAGGAGCATCTATCAACATACGTACCATGCCCATCATGGCCGGTTACAATCTTTTGGTCAAGCACTGGTGATACAGATAAATAATTAGTTTGTAAACAGGTAACGCCAAAGGTTTTGCTAAATGTTTGAGTGGGTACATTTAGATTATAATTTACAACAGGATTCCCATCACAAAAACCGCTCTCAAGATCATAAAAGGAAATAGGACTGCCTATATTAGACTTAAGCGATACAACGCAGCCACCGATTTGCGCTTTATATTCTAATCCTTCAGTGTCAGAGGTTATAGCGTAAAATAATTTGCTGGAATTCTTGGTCAAAATTTCACATTCTTCAATTGGCGTGCCTGGGTGGCTTGCGTTTATTTGGGCTACAAGTTGTCCTACTGTAATATTTTGGGCTTTTTGAATAAAGAGAAGATGGTGGCTGATTAAATAATCGAAAAATGCCCTTAAACAAACACATGTGCATGAAGCACTTATTGCAGGGCTTGATGGCCTGTGCCCCAGATGCTCTCCATTACAATCATTAACAACGGCTTCATTATTATTTACTGTTCCTATAGGTATTCCCCATTCTTCATTATATACTACGGCTTTAGAGTCCAGAATTTTTTTATCAACTCCCAGGTTAAGCATACCCCCTTCTCTAGGATCATTCATTAATATTACAGAACCAGCGCCCGCATTCAGCAGGTTACGCCTGCCGGAACGCAATATCGTGTAGTCACCACCGGTAGTTACAAATTCACCGGCCTCATCCACCAACCGAAGGTCGTTGTAGTTATCCGGTCCATATAAAGGTCCTTTGATAACCCATACTTTTTTATTATTGTTGAGCGCCACCAGTTCATCACCCGGAAAAAAATAGGGAAACGCAGACGGAAGCTTTTCGTTGGGAGGAATGACGGAACTTATTAATGGGCTTGTTATTACTCCATCAGCATTTGAAACCAGATTGGTGAAAGTCGCTCCCAGGTTTTTGTAGGAAAGCCCCATGCCTTCGTAAGCCATATATGCCGGGTAATTAAACGCATACGTGTATTTATTGAATTCATTTTGTGTTTTTGAAAGCAAGACCTCGCCTGTAACCGCATCCCACATTAAATTTTCAGCTGTAATTGACGAACCATTTTGCTTTGTAATCACTCTCTTTAACACGCCAAACCTGTTTATAACTTTAACAGCTGATACAGAATGGAAGTCATCGGTAGTAGTAGAAGGAATCGGGATGATGGCGCCAAATGGAAGACAGAAAAATATATAACATGTGGTACCTAAATAGCCCCCAACAGAAGTGCCCGTATTGGTATTTCTGCTTTCCCTGATATCTGTTATCATATCAAAATCTGTCGCCACAGTGGCTTTTGCATATGTACCATCGCTGTTGAGTACATCTACATTATTATCCAGTTCTTTTAATTCCGCTTGCTGGTTATCCCCTTTCAAATTATACTCGTAGTTGGTTGAAGAGATAGGTGTTCCACCTTTACCAAAAATCTTTACAGATTTGGGTTTGCCATGCATGTCGTTTAGTTCGACCTTAAATCCCTGTGAAGCACTAGCCCTTATTATTGATATGGATGAAAATAATTTCAGGATAAGGCTGTTCTCATAATTCTGTTTATCAGGTTGCGTATTGTCTACAAGTGTGGGAAATTCCTTCGCTGTATAAAACTCATTTTCTATGTACCCGGTTTCTTTAGCATTGTTATTTCCAAAACTTGTTACCGTAACCTTACTGTACCCCACACCGGGAGCAGGAAAATAGCTTTCACAATATGGCTTTTCAATTGTGTGGTACTTATCGGAATTCCAGTGAACTTTTTCTGTAAAATTTACAGGCTCATGGAATGGATTTTCTTCAGCGCCTATTTGTGGTTCATAAGAAGCTACTCCGCTTGATATCGTATTTCCTTTATTGTCTTTTGTGGTATAATTATATTCCTGGCCATATACAGATTTTTGAGCTGTTGAAGATGGGTCTGCAGCTTTTTGCATATTATCCCATTCATCAGAAATTTCAATTTTTTTAACCCTTGCGCCACCGCCTGTTTTTTTACCATCAGGTGTATTAAGGCGTATCAGGCTTTTTGAAAGGTCTGCACGATATCCAAAATTTCTTGCTTTTGCCCTGTCCGAAAATGATTGAACAAGCTCTTTAATATTTGTAATTGCCTGGATAATACTGCGTATGGCCCCAACGAAATCCCCCACTTCCGTATTATCATAGTTATCATAAGCATACTGGGGCAGGTCGGTTTGAATTTTTTGCCAGGCATTTTTTGCAACAGGGCAAACGCCGTCGATCTTTTTAAAAGCAACCCGGCCAATATTGGAGGAGATCCGGGTACAGTTAGCCGGATCGATCTCTGCATACCCCGTTACATATTCATACCTGCCCTGGTTGTTAAGATCCACATAAAACTTATAATAGGCATTCATAGGGTTATTGCCGTTAAGATATTTTTCTCTAAACTCTGCTGAACTGCTAACAGCTACAGGCAATTCTACGTTGAACCCGGCTGCATCTATCATCCCCACCTGTATTGGATTAACAGAAATGCCGTTTATCGATTTTACAAAACACATTTGCATAGCTTTGCGATTCTGCACATAGGCATAATCGTCACTTTCATATTGTATCGAAATGACACTGCCTGTAGGTGTAGTAATTTTATTCAACTGCCATTTTGATGCAAAATGATCTATAACACCACTCCAGTCTGATTGGGTGACACCGTCCGGAAGCCTGTTCTTCTGGAGGGAATAAGGATATTCTGAATTGTTTAATATTCCGACACTGGTAATATAAGGGCTTGCATATTGGTTATACCAGCTTTGTTTGTATGTTCCCCACCTGTCGGCCTGGTGCTGGGTATAAGAATCCAAGCTTTCTTCATTAAACGGGGCACTGGTATTAGGGCCGGGTAAAAAAGGGTTTGCTCCATCATTTATTAATGTATTGTCATAATCAAAAATATACGGATTTGAAGCACCCCTTGAACTGCTACCAAAGGTAAAATATATTTTACGCAGGGTTAGTTTACCCGTAAACATATTTATATCAACAGCCTCACCGGTATGAGGATCCGTTCCCGGCATTTGTACACCACTGTTATTGGGCACAGCCCAAAAAGTAGAATAATCATATTCAAAATGAACAACCTTTACAGGCACAGGAGGGTTATTAGGGTCGCCCCTTTTTGCAAGCCATTCTGCTTTTGAATATAACTCGACAGCATCAAGCTTTTTTAACTTGAGTGCCGAATTCCTTCCTCCATCAATTCCTAACACACCCATACCATCCTCCCTGTCACTGGTTTTAAAAATAGCGATCATTGTTTTGCTTTCAATTGAATTGAGATACCGTATCTCTTTCTCCCCGTAAACAATACTTGCCTTATCATCTTTAGGGTCGCACATTAAAGCTTCATTGTAATTAGCTTTTCCCTGTTCATACGGGGCTCTCCATTTATATTTAACAGGCGTGGCGGCTTCCAGATCAGTTAATTGGGAATAATTAAATTTAACTGCAGTGCCCTGGTCGTCATCCGTTATTCCATCTCCTTTAAGATCAACATAGTCCGGTGATAATATTCCCGAAAGCAGGTAGGAAGTTGCATAGGCAGGCGTTGTTTCTTTTGAATACATATTGTCCCTGCCATTGGTATTGTCAACGCTGGCATCGGTGCTGTTATAATTTATTAACCCGGTCCTTCTTGCCAGGTCAAGTGATGTACCGTCGGGATGGTTCACTGCAAAAGTTATCTCCTGTTGAATAACATTACAAACGGGAACTCCATATACCAATCTTTTACCTTCATTATCCAGTACGGTTATTTCAGAGATGTGATGTGGTTTACGGGTATTGCCAACTCTTGATACAGAATTATAAGTAGCTGCATCATTGAAAGAGTAATTTTTTATTTGTTTGTCCAGAGCATACTTTGTTGCCTGGTCTCCTTTCAAAATGCCAAAGCCGTAATTTCTTATTTCCCTGTTTACTTTTTTCATGTGGGCTGTAGAAAAAACATTGCCATTCTCTCTTGTCTTGAGTGCGTTTAATGTTCCTGCCCCCTGGATTGCAACCTGAGCTGTTTTATATTGCAGAAAGCGGTCAATAAACGTCTGGTCAATCTTATTATGCTCCCCCACCTGTTTAAAATATACTGCCTCATCAGTAGGTTTGGGATTTACAGAAGCCGGCAATTCTGCCGTAGTTGCAAAGCTGTTACCCGTAACCCATTTATTGGTATTAGCATCACCAGTTGAAAAGTCCAGCCTGGCTCCCCCTTTGAATATATTACCTCCTCCTATTGTTACACCCAGATTATTATTCTTGGTAGTATTAAAATGGGCCTGGTCAAAAACAAGGTAATTGCCGCCATAGTAAGGCCTGAATTGCTGGGATCCTGTTTGGCTGGTAGCTGTGAAAAAATCATTGGTTACAACAGGTACCGGTAATGACGGGGTGCTGTTTAAATACACTCCATCTTTTTCTCTGTTAAAGTCAATAAGGCAATTGAGATCCTTTTGTCCTTTAAGATAGTTAAGATAGCCGTATGCCGGTACGGAAGAATTCTTATTAAGTATGTTTTCTTTATAAATATAGCCAGCGCCACCTATACCACCATAGAATCCAAAGAGTGCCGGGCCTCCATCAAAACTGAATGTAAACCCTGAGTTTTCTGTGTTCGTATAGCTGGTGGGGTTGTGACTTTGCCCATAATATTTTACAGCTGAGAGTTCAATGTTATCAACTTCACTTCCTGCAAACTTATATGTAGCCCCCAGGTTAGTACTTTTTAATCCTGCCCGTGTGTTATATTGAAACCCACCTGAAATGCCCAGCATATCATCTTCTGCCAGTCCGCTTAATGTAGTTGCAATGCTTAATGAAGGGGAAAGGTTTACTCCCTCCCTTGCATCTGAGCTTATTCCAAGAGATGCGGTTAATGGTGTTTGGGTATTATGCGATAAGTTGTAACCCAGGCTTGCTCCCAGCGAAGCTCCAATACCATAATAGTTATCTTTATAAACACTCAGTTTTAAATTGGAAGAACCAAATTCCCAACCAAATAAAGATTTTTTAAGATTGAAAGTTCCGCCAACTTTTCTAAATCCCTTTTTTGAAAATTCTTTATCAATTTTATCGCCTTTACTGCCGTCAAAATCATCCGGCAAACCTCTCATGTTGCGGTTAACGGCACCCGGATTTAAAGTCCATCCGGCCCCTACCCAGCTTGCCTCATCTTCAAAGCCGGTACCCGACTGGTAAGAAATATTAATGGGATATCCACCTACATCCATTAATGGAATATTATTTTTAAAATCCCCGGAAAACAGGTCAACCATATCAGCAGCCCCGGCAGATTCAAATTTTTGCATTTCAGGTTGTGCCGGACCAGAAGTAAGTGCATATGCTGTACATGGATAGAATGTCTGTATTGTTAAACTGACAAGAAAGAATAATGCTATAATTTTTTTAGACAAAGTGGCCATGCTATCTTTTATTTTTTATATTCAAATCAAATACCTGCATCCCTTTTTCATCAAACCTGTTGTTGAACGTCAGGGTATCAGCAGAAAAACCTTTTTTTAGCTCAAATACAATGATCGCATCATCGCTATATAAATTTTTTTTAGGCACTACTGCCTGAAAAAAAACCGGGGTAATTGAGTCTCCATCAACAATTGCTTTCCAGTCATACTGAAAATCAAACCGAAAATACTTTTGCCATTTAGCGTTTTGTTTTTCATCACGTATAGTGCTATCGGTAATTGTCACCCGGTAAGAATAAAAAACTGTTGTACCCGTATCATTATCCATTTCCTTCATAACACACTTGTTGGAAATAGTATCAATAAAAACCGATTTCCCTTTTTCAAAAAAATGTTCTATCAGATGTGCGGGTGCATCTTTAATGCTTAATGTCTCGGCCTCTGATCTGCAGGAAATGAGAAACAAAACCTTACTTACTGCAAACAACCCAAGCAACCTGGATATACAATATTTCATACTTATCAGAACTTATTTATTCTTTCCATTTTCATT
>JADMIO011430601.1_pt1 | contig 17220 bp, 11 predicted proteins | sample 8958161 | NCBI WGS metagenome assembly JADMIO01 (sample SAMN16585339, study PRJNA669376) | soil metagenome | isolation source: Crop rotation soil | place: USA: Cullars Rotation, Alabama | collected 2011
CCTACGGCGACCGTATACGTGTCACGCCGATACAACTGGCGACTCTGGTTTCGGCCATCGCCAACGGCGGCACTTTGGTCGTGCCGCGCGTCCCTGAAGCGACGCAAGGTGCGAGCAGGGGTTTTGAGACACAGGTGCGCCAGCGCCTGAACATACAACAGGAGAGCTTGCAGCAGCTTGCGAACGGGATGAGCGCGGCGGTCAGATATGGAACCGGGAAGCCCGCCTATGATCCGGCGCTGGCGGTGGCCGGAAAGACTGGCACGGGCTTCGATCAGGGCACGAAGTTGGGACTCTTCGCTTCGTATGCGCCCGTTGATAATCCGCGCCTGGTCGTCGTCGTCGCCCTACAGGGTGCGGAGGAGAGCGGGCCTGTTGCCGCCAGTGTGGCAGGTGAAATCTATAGAGCACTCAAGCATCGTTCGTGATGAGTACTCTATCAATCGCGCAGCAGCTATCATGGCCAAAGCAATAATAGGCGCACCAAAAACAGAAACGCCGGACCTCCCCCAAGGTCCGGCGTTTCCGCCTATCTTTCATCTCTCTGAAAGGTATATAGCCTGCCTGAAACCCATACTATAGACCGCGCGTTCAGGCATGGTTGCGATGCTATTGCATCTTGATTGCAATGCCGTTGCGGGCGAAAATTTTAAACGCAAAGGACGCAAAGGTCGCGAAGAATAAACTCCTTTGCGTTTAAATGTTCCCCTTCAACCTACTCCGTATTCGGGTTGATTTCACCCTTAATCTCTTTGCTCTCAGGATTTTGTGCGCCGGGTACGGGTGAGCCTGGCGGTTGCTTGCCCTCAAGCTTCTCGGTCGGGCTTTCTTCAGCGCCCGTCTTCTGATCGTCTTTCGTCTCTGCGGTGCGTTCCTCTTTCGCGCTCATGTCTGTCTCCTTTTCTCTGCTCGTATGTGAACCGAAAGGGTATCAGAAGGCGCAGTGGTTTGTCAGTTGTCCGTGGCCGGTAGTCCGTTGTTTGTGTGGCTACACTTGTGTCGGCAAGATTAAAGCGTGGGTAGCGAAACCACGGACAACTGACTACTGACCACGGACAACTATTTTTCCTAGCCGAAGAATTGATGCGCCCACATGAAGCGCACACCGGCTCGCCGCGCAGCCTCTTCGTCTCTCTCCATGTCTCCGACGAAGAGCGTCTCGCCCCTTCGCACATTGAAACGGTGCATGAGGCGAATAAGCATCAGGGGGCTCGGCTTTCGGCATTTGCACCCGGCATGAGGAGCATGCGGGCAGACTTCTATTGAACCCATTGGAGGCGGCTCACCGAAAGCCTCCGTGACCATACTGACGAGCAGTTGTCTGGCCATGTCAAAAGTCAGATAACCCATCCCGACGCCGCCCTGATTGCTTGCGACGCCGTAGCGCGCGCCTTGCGGCCCCCAGTCAATTATCGCCAGCCGCTCTCTCACGCCGGGGATCAACTCCCAGTCGCCCGGCTTGTTCGGGCACGGCAGCCCGGGCACGGTCGTCCGCCGCAGCGTCCCGTCTGCGTCGAAGATGTACAACTTGATGGGGTTGTCCCTCTGCATCTACTCCTTCCTCAATCTGGCATCGTGCTTGCTTTCTTTCAAGGGCAACAGCAGCAAAGCGCTATAAATGCTCGCAAAAAGGTGCGAGCAAGACGGGGGCGCAGTGTGCTCCGCGTACGAATGTATGGCGCGTATGTTCGTTTAATGAACATGATACCTGTTTGCTTCAATGCGCCACAGGATACGAGTTTTAGGCGGGGGTGAAAAGATGAGCTGGCAAGAGAACCTGATCGTTGACGGCGCAGGAATTAATGATCTGCTCGCACGCACGAAGCGTGTTGCAGTGCTCGGCATGCGCCCCGAAACGCATGCTTACAAGCCTGCCTTCTACGTCCCGCAGTATCTGATCGGGGCGGGCCTTGAAGTCATCCCCGTCCCGGTTCATCACCCTGAGGCCACACACATTCTGAACCGCAAGGTCTATCGTAAATTGACGGACATACCCGGCGAGGTTGATCTCGTCAATGTCTTTCGTCGTGCCGAAGACATCAACGGGCATCTCGAAGACATACTTGCCAAGAAGCCTTTCGCGGTCTGGTTTCAGTCGGGCATACGCAACGACGCTGCGGCGGAAAAGCTGGCTCGCGCCGGAATCAAGGTCGTACAGGATCGTTGCCTGATGATTGATTACAGGCACCGGCATTAAGCGGAAGAACACGCATTAATCCATTTCATAGGGGAGAATCAATGAACTTAGAACTAAAGAAACTGAACGAGCAGACAATCGTCATCACCGGCGCATCATCCGGGATCGGATTGGTGACGGCGCGCATGGCCGCAGAGCGTGGGGCTCGCCTGGTCGTCGCGGCGCGAAGCCCGGAGGCGCTCAGCCAACTGGTGAGCGAGATCAAGGGAGCGGGCGGACAAGCCGTACACGTCGTCGCTGATGTCGCCAATGAAGATGATGTGCGACGCATCTCGGAAGCTGCCATACAGCATTTCGGCGGCTTCGACACGTGGATCAATAACGCGGGCGTCTCGATCTACGGCAAGATGATGGAGATTCCGATAGAGGATCAGCGCCGCCTCTTCGATACAAACTTCTGGGGCGTAGTCTACGGCTCATACGTTGCCGCAGAGCATCTCAAGCAACGTGGCGGCGCGCTCATCAACATCGGCAGCACCCTCTCTGACCGCGCGATCCCCATTCAGGGAATCTACAGCGCCTCGAAGCATGCCGTGAAAGGCTTTACGGACGCGCTGCGTATGGAGTTGGAAGAAGACGGTGCGCCCATCTCCGTCACGCTCATCAAGCCGGGCGCGATAGATACGCCCTATCCGCATCACGCCAAGAACTACATGGAATCAGAGCCCACGCTGCCTCCGCCAGTCTACGCGCCGGAAGTAGTGGCCGAAGCGATCCTCTATTGCGCGGAGCATCAGGAGCGTGAGGTCTTCGCGGGCGGCGGCGGCAAAGCGCTCTCGATGGCGGAGAAATATGCGCCGCGTCTGACCGACAAGATCATGGAATGGACTATGAGCGATCTGCAAAAGAGCGGCAAACCGCCGCGCAGACGCCGCGAGGATAACGGTCTTTACAAAGCGTCTGGCAAGCTGAAGGAGAGAGGCGGCTACGAAGGGCATGTCAGTAAGAGCAGCCTCTACACCAGGGCGTCGCTGCACCCCTTGATGACTACAGCACTGGTGCTGGGCGCGGCGGGCGTTGCATTTGCCGCGCTCCGGCGTCCAAACGGCAACGGTCATTCGGAGTCTGTCAATCAGTAAAAGATGAAAGCAGCGGGGGCAAGCCCCTCTTCCTGACCTGCGAGCTGGTTGCGTTGAATCTCTCGATACACGCGGCCTCACAGGTCAGGAAGGCGGGCTTGCCCCCGCTACCTTTATGCTTTACGCAACTTTTTGCGCAATGGCTTTACCTGTGCAATAATTTCCGCCGATGCGCCTGTAGCTCAGCGGATAGAGCACCTGCCTCCGGAGCAGGGGGCCGCAGGTTCAATTCCTGCCAGGCGCACTTGCCTCTTGTTCTTTCATATCAAGCTTCTACTCTGAACCATTCTTTTCACATGATCGTCATCAACCGCCAACGCGCATCCGTCATCAACACTCCGCACGGGTCGGAGATACGCCCCCTGATTGACCGAACCACGTCTGCCATCGAGCGTTGCAGTCTGGCGGAAGAGGTCTTGCCAGCGGGAGCTTCGGTCGGTCGGCATCATCATCTGGAGACGGAAGAGGTCTATTACATCCTGGATGGGACGGGACGCATGACCGTCGGGAGCGAGGCGCGCGAGGTCGGAGCGGGCGACGCCATCTTCATCCCGCGCGGCCACACGCACACGCTCGAAAACACAGGCCACGCACCGATGACGATCCTCCTCGTCTGCGGCCCGGCCTACTCCTACGAAGACCACTACGGAGAACGTGAATCGTGAATCGTAAATCGTGAATAGAAAAAGAAAGACGGTTCGCCGATTTACGATTCACGATTTACGATTGAAGCCTGCTTATCAGTTCGATGATGAAGTAGGAGATGGCGGCGATGGTGGCGGCGATGGGGATGGTTAAGACCCATGCCCAGACGATGCGTCCGGCCACGCCCCACTTGACGGCTGAGAGACGGCGGGTCGCGCCGACGCCGACGATTGAGCCCGTGATGGTGTGCGTGGTCGAGACGGGAATGCCCGTGATCGTCACGAAGAAGAGCGTGAGGGCTCCGGCTGTCTCGGCGCAGAAGCCGCCGACGGGCTTGAGCTTGGTGATCTTCGAGCCCATCGTATGAACGATGCGCCAGCCGCCTGAGAGCGTGCCGAGACCGATAGCGGCGTGCGCCGTCAACACGACCCACAAAGGTATCTCCGGCAGCTTGCCCCCCGGCCCCGCAGCCATCAACCCACCCGAAACGAGCACGATGGTGATGATGCCCATAGTCTTCTGTGCGTCGTTGCCGCCGTGACCAAGCGAAAAAGCGGCGGCGGAGAGAAGCTGGCCGCGCCGGAAAAAGCGGTCAACGCGATTCGGAGCCCAGTTGCGAAAGAGCCAGAACACAGCCACCATCAGAGTAAATCCCAGCACCATCCCGATGAGCGGCGAGGCGACGATGAACACAATCGTCTTGATCCAGCCCCCCGCTATCAAGACTCCGCCAACGCCCCTGTGCGCGGCGATGGCTGCGCCCGCGTAGCCGCCGACGAGCGCGTGCGAGCTGGAAGTCGGCAGCCCCAGATACCACGTGATGAGATTCCAGATGATCGCCCCCAGAAGACCCGCGAGCAGCACGTAGAGGCGCATGTCCTGTGGGACTAGACTGATGTTGACCATATCGCCGCCGATGGTCTTGGCGACGCGCGTTCCCAGGATGGCGAACGCGATAAAATTGAAGAAGGCAGCCCAGATCACGGCCAGTCCGGGCGAGAGCACGCGCGTCGAGACAACGGTCGCAATCGAGTTGGCCGCATCGTGAAAGCCGTTGATGTAGTCGAAGACAAGCGCGACGGCGATAATCAGAATGACGAATGCGAACGTGGTAGTCATGATAAGAGTCAGGAGTCAGGGGTCTAGAGTCCAGAGTCAAAGACAAAGTGGTCTTTAGCCTGCGGACTCCAGACTCCAGACTTTCTTACGCATGTTTGATAATCACGCCCTCTATGATGTTGGCGACGTTTTCGCAGCGATCAACGGCGGCTTCCAGCTTTTCGTAAATCTCCTTCCACTTGAGCACGTGAAGCGGGTCGGTCGCGTTGTGGAAAAGCTCTGCGATGGCTGTGTGGTAAATATCGTCGCCCTTGTTTTCCAGGGCGTGAACCTCTACGAGGCGCGGGTTGATGCCGACGGGACGCGAGAGCATTGAAACGATCTCGTGCAACTGGATCGCCATGCTCTGAATCACGTCAGCGAACTGGCGCGCATGAGGCGTCGTCTCGTGCACGTCGTACATCACCATCGCGCGCGCCGCATCGTCTATCAGATCAACGATGTCATCGAGCGCGCTCGCCAGCATGTAGATGTCTTCGCGGTCGAAGGGCGTGATGAAAGATTTGTTGAGCCGCGTCGAGATGGAATGCGCCAGGTCGTCGCATGAATGCTCTATGGCCTTGATGCGCTTGGCGTGCTCGGCATAGTCGCCGTTCTTATCGGAGAGCATCTCGACGAGGACGCGCGCCGCGTCGTAAATGTACGAGGTCATTTGCGCGAAAAAAGAGAAGTACTGCTCTTCTTTCGGTAGAAAATTGAAGAGTGCCATTGTCCCCCAGGCTCCCGTCCAAACTGGATTCCAAAAGAGAGGGCAATATAGTCTGAACGAGCGTAAGTTGTCTATAAGGAAACTGCACACGGCTTGCTTATTGCCATTGACACGCTGACCTGGCGAGGAATAATGTGCGCCTTGATTGCGATGCACATTCCCGTCGAAGACAGGAAAAATGTATGAATAGAAAAAGCTTGCCCCCGCTCGTCGTAGCCTTCATTATCGGTATGCTCGGTCTCTACAAATTTTCACATAACGTGCGGTCAGTTGATGTACTTGGACTGTTTGCGAGTGGTTTCGCATGCGGCGCGGCTTTCGTCTGGCTGGTCAAAGCTTTGAGGGGGAAATCTTGAGGAAAGATTAAGCCACAGATGAACGCGGGTGAACACGGATCAGAAAGCAAATGATGAATGCGGAATGAAAAGAAAGACCAACTGCTTTTCTTTTCATACATCATTCCGCATTCCTAATTCATCATTTCTTTATCCGTGTCCATCCGCGTTCATCTGTGGTTCTAACATTTCGGGGAAGAGGAAAGAGAAGCGGCGAGCCAATAGTGACTCGCCGCTTCTTTTTCCTGACGGATAACGCCCGGCTTACTTGACGTAAACGGACGGTATCGGAGTGTCCGTGCTGGCACCAAAGAAGAGTACCTGCAACGTGTTGTTGAGACTCCTGAGGACATACCATCTGCTCTCCGAGGGACGGAAGACGGCCAGGTCAGCCTTCGCGTCCGAGTCGTAGTCGCCGGGTACGGGCGTGTCTGTGCTGGCACCCCACACGACGCGTGTGAAGTTCTGCGCAGAGCCTTGTGAGATGTACCAGGCGCCCTCCGAGGGACGCCACACGGCGATGTCTGTCTTGCCGTCGCCGGTGTAATCTGCGGGCACCAGCTTGTCCGTGTTAGCACCGAATTGCTGTTGGACGAAAGAACCGTCGCTGCTGTTGAGGATGTACCACGTGCCAGCGCCGGGATTGGGGTTGTCGGGACGAAAGACTGCGAGGTCTGTCTTGCCATCGCGGTCGTAATCGCCGGGCACTGGCCTATCCCCGTTTTGTCCCCAGGGCTGCGCCTGCAACTGGTTATTGCTGCTCTTCAGGATGTACCAGGAGCCGTCACTCGGTCGCCACACGGCGATGTCCGTCTTGCCGTCCTTGTCGTAGTCGCCGGGCACAGGTATGTCTGTGCCGAAGCCCCAGACCTGTGAGGTGAGCCCACCGTCGGAGCTGCGCCGTATGAACCATGTGCCGCTGCGGAAGACAGCATGATCGGCTCTGGCGTCTCCGTCGTAGTCGCCGGGTGTGAGCACGTCCGAAGCGAGACCCCATTGAATAGCCCTGAAGGTGTTGTCAGAGCTTCGCAGGTCGTACCAGTTGGTGTTGCCGGGGCGGAAGACGGCTGCGTCAGTCTTGCCGTCGCCGTCGAAATTGGCAGACATCTCGGTCGGGTGAATCTGGCCGCGAATCTCCCCGTTGGGGAAGGGCGTGGTGTGTACGTTGAAGTAGAGCAGACCGTTGCGTAAGAGCGCGACCTGCGCCGGTGTGATGGCGAAGGTCAGGCCGGAGAATGCGCCCGCCGTGCCGTTGACCGCGCCGAAATCAAAGAGAACCGGAGCGGTGTTGCCGGGCGTGGAAGTGGCACTGCCGTGAATGTGCGCCAGCGTGGCAGCCGAGCTCAAGCCGACGTAGCTCATCGAGACGGTGATCTGGTTCTCCGCCGCATTGAGCGTCACGAGGCCGACGCCCGATCCTGTTGTAGCGTTGGAAGGAACTTCCTGAACGCCCGCCAGGGTCGCCACGAAATTCTGTCCCCCTTGCGCGATATCAAGCACCGGATCGTCCAGGTTGAAGGTGGCGCTGCCGCCGCCCACGCCTACGTATTCAAAGAGAATGGTGTGCGCTGCGCCGTTGGCAAACTGGCTCAGGTTAACAGAGCGCTCGAAATAGGTAGCGTCAGCCGTCGTAGGCTCTGTGATGGTCAGGAGGGTGTTGCCATCAACCTTGACCTTGAAGGTATCTGTGAAAGGCGAGGTGACCTGGCCGATTCGCAAACGGAAGCGGAGTATCGCCCTTGCGCCTGCGGGGATGGTGACGGATTGGCTGACTATATCTGTCCCGGCGGTGGCCGCAGCGTAACCGCCCAACCATGCCCAGTTATCACCACTGTACGGCCCCCCGATGGTGCCTATGCTGCATGTCTCCGCGTCGCACATCGGCGAGCCGAAGACTGTAGAGGTGTGCGTCCAGGGAGCCCAGGGATCGCCTGTCTCGAAGTTGCTATTGACAATTCCGTTGGTCGTCGGCTGATTCACAGACGGAGCGCTGTTGCAGACTTCCAGAAAGACATCGTCTATGAGGAAGTTGGTGTTGCCGTCGGTGGAGTTGTACTCCAACACGACCGTGTGCGATGCACCGTTGGCAAACGCGCTCACGTCAACTACGCGCTCGGTGTAGTCTATCTCGCCTACCGCAGGCTCTGTGAACGTTTGCAGAGAGGTTCCGTCCACCTTTACTTGCACCGTGTCGGTGAACGGTGTGAGAACCTGCTGAATCTTCATCCTGAAGCGTAGAAAGGCGGCCTTACCAGTGGGGATAGTCAGGGTCTGCCCCTGCGTGGAGACTTCCGCGAGGTCTCCTGTGCCGCCGCCGAACCAGAGCCAGTTCCTGCCGCTGTAGGGCGCTGTCTGTCCGCCGTTGATAGTGCAACCCGGCGCGGCGCACATAGAGCTTCCGAAATTGCTGGAAGTCTGAATGTCCCAGCCCGTCCAGGGCGAGCCCGCCTCGAACGTGGGATCGCGCATCACATTCGGGCAGCCGCTCGGTGGCACGATCGTGGCATCGGGGGCAAGATTCAAAGGTATCGTTTGGGAACCGCTAGGGGCCGCATCTCTACGCACCTTGACGGGAGAAGAGACATCGGTCGTCGCAGGTCTTCTGCGAGCCAGATGGTCTTTTCCGCCAGCGGCGTTCTGCATGAAGACCGTCACGCCTGCCGATAGGACCAAAAGCAGGAAGGTTGCAAAGACGGCGAGCAATCTCCAGCTCAAACGACGAGCGGAGCGAGGGGAACACAGATTACTCATAAATTCTCCATTATGTTTGTGTGTTGAGTTGGCCGCTTTCCAAGGGAATTTCGCTTTGCCCGGTCAACAACTCTCCACACGGAAACACAACAGGAGGTCCCGTGATAAGGAAAGCGATAGCGAGGGGAAGCTAATCAAACAAATCCTCTTTGAAATTGCGGAGAAACGAAAACTGCCTGAACTGAAAGAAGCTAACTGCTGGAAAACTCTTTGGAACTTATGCCCGAAAGAAGCTTGGGAATAAAGCTCTGGAAGGAATGAAAAGAAAATTCCAACCGACAGATTGAGAGTGACACTACAATCTGGATGGCGGAAATGTCAATAAAAAAGGAGCGGCGAGCCTCTCAAAGCTCGCCGCTCCTCTCCTGGTCTAACCGGAGTGCCGGTTAGATCACTTGACGTTAAGGGACGGAATGGGAATGTCCGTGCTGGCACCAAAGAAGAGTACCTGCAACGAATTGTTGGAGCTTCGGAGGACATACCATCTGCCTTCCGATGCACGGTAGACGGCCAGGTCAGTCTTGCTGTCCGAATCATAGTCGCCGGGCACGGGTGTGTCTGAGCTGATGCCCCATACCTGGTTGGTAAAGTCTGTCGGGTTAGGACCTGTCGAGACGTACCACTTGCCATCCGATGGACGCCACACGGCGATGTCAGCCTTGCCGTCGCCGGTATAATCTCCGGGCACGAGCTTGTCTGTGTTAAAGCCGAATTGGCGTTGAATGAAGGAGCCGTCGCTGCTCTTGAGGATATACCATGTGCCAGCGCCCGGATTCGGATCGTCCTGGCGGAAGACGGCCAGGTCGGTCTTGCCGTCGCCGTCATAGTCTGCGGGCACGAGCCTGTCTGTCGAGGCTCCCCAGGGCTGTGCCTGCAAAGCGCCGTTGCTGCTCTTGTTGATATACCAGAAGCCGTCGCTGGGTCGGAACACGGCATAGTCAGTCTTGCCGTCCTTGTCGTAGTCGCCGGGTACTGGCTTATCCGTGCCGAAGCCCCATATGAACGTGGTCAATCCGCCGTCGGAGCTGCGCCGGATGATCCATGTGCCGTTGCGGAAGACCGCCTGATCAGATTTGGCGTCTCCATCGTAATCGCCGGGCACGAGCACATCCGAGGCGAGACCCCAGGCGGTTTGGGTAATGCCACCGTCCGAGCTTCTCAAGGCGTACCAGACGGTGTTGCCGGGCCGGAACACAGACGCATCTGTCTTGCCGTCGGCGTCGTAGTTGCCGGGCTGATCGTCCAGGTGAAGCTGGCCGCGAATCTCACCAGTGGGGTTGTTTACCGTGTGTACGTTGACGTACATCAGACCGGCTCGCAACAGCGCGACCTGCGCCGGTGTGATCGCGAACGTCGTGGCGGTATTCGTGCCTGACGTTCCTCCCGAAGGCATCAAGTCGAAGAGGATTGGGGCCGTCTGGCCCGGTACTGAAGTTGCGCTGCCGTGAATGTGCCCGGCATTCGCGTTGCTCCCCAGTCCAGTGTAGGACATCGCAACCGTGAGCTGATTCTCCGCCGCGTTGAGCGTGACCAGAGCACTGCCGCTACCCGTTAGCGAAACAATTGGAGTCGGAGTGGGCACTTCCTGCGTGGGGCTCATGCTCGTCGTGAACTTCTGGCCCGCCGGAATGACCACACCCAGATCACAGACATCAAGGGTCACGTCGTCTATGACGTAGCTGCCCGTGCCGCTGGACGGGCCGATGTATTCAAATAGAATCGCGTGATTCGCGCCATTAGCGAAAGCATTCAGGTTGATCGTGCGCAGCGTGTATGCTCCTTCGGCCACCGTTGGCTCTGGGAAGCTTTGCACGATGGTCCCGTCAACTCTCACGTTCAGTACGTCTGTGAAAGGAGATGAGACCGTACCGACGCGCATCCAGAAGTTTAGCGTGGCTGTCGAGTTGTTGGCGATCGGGACGGTCTGCCCTAAGGTCGCTGTCTCAGGCGCAGGGATGCCGCCGAACCATGCCCAGATGAGACCCGTGCGCGGCGGGGAAGCGCCGCCGCCCGTGCCACATGAAGCGTTGTCACAGAGCGGCGTGCCGAAATTGGTGGAAGTCTCCGGGTCCCATGTTGAACTCGGAATGCCGCCGTTCTCGAAACCGCCATCAACGATCACGTTAGCGCATGCGTCGGGCGAGTTTGGGACGGGCCTGAGATTCTCAAGAGGAATCCTCGTGATGGTGCCGGCAGTCGGAAGCTTGTTGGCGCTGCTGTTGTTCGCCGCGCTTTGCATGAAGGCCGTGACGCCGAGCGATAATAGTACAAGGGAAAAGGTCGTGACGATGACGATCAAGTCCCGCCTCGTTCTACGAGCATTTTTGGGGGAACACAGGTTCTGCATAAATCCTCCTTGGGGGGGTCAGGTTGATTTTGATACTTTCCAAGAGGATTTCGCCTCACCCGCCGGACACACTTCGACCCGGGATGCTACAGAGCATTCCGGGATAGGAAGAGTCATGGCGCGGGGGGAAGCCAATCAAACAAATCCTCTTTGAAACTGCGGAGAAACGAAAAGCTGACTTAGCCGAAAGATACTACCTGCTGGAAACCCTTTCTGGATTGGACCTTGCGAGGGCTGTGCCAAAAATGATCGCCTGAAAGAAACAGGCTATTGTTTCGGCCATCTCCACGAATGGGATAAAAGCCCTGGAAGGAATGCGAAATTACATGTCAACGGACTAACTGATAGTGCCACTATAGTCAATAGTACCAAAATGTCAATGAAAAACGGGCTGCTGGCCCATCACGTATCAAGGTGAAAAGGATAGCAGGCCGGATCGTCACCCGGCCTGCTATCCTCTCAGACAGTCAACATTTTCATGTTGACTCCCCTCTGTCTGACGCAAAGCTGCTACTACTGCTCAGGCACGTACCTCGCTGCCACAGGAATATCCGTGCTGATACCCCAGATCGGCCCGATGTAACTGCCATCCGAACTCTTCAGGATGAAGTGGTGGCCTGAAGAGGGTCGGAACACAGCATAGTCAGCCTTCCCGTCTCCATCGTAGTCTCCGACGATAGGCACGTCGCCATTCAAGCCCCACTGCGCTGTCGCGAGACCTGCGTCAGAGCTGCGCCGGACGTAGAACGTGCCGTCTGTGGGTCGCCAGACGGCGATGTCTGCCTTGCCGTCCAGATCATAATCGGCAGGCACCAGCTTGTCCGTATTGAAGCCCCACTGCGCGACACTGAAGCTGCCGTTCGAACTATTCAGGATGTACCAGGTGCCGCTGCCAGCCACCGGGTCATCCTTGCGGAAGACGGCCAGATCAGTCTTGCCGTCGCCATCGTAGTCGGCTGGCACAGGCTTGTCTGTCGAGAGCCCCCAGGGCTGTGCCTGTAGCTGATCGTCTGTGCTGCGGCGTATGTACCAGTAGCCGTCCGATGGGCGGAAGACCGCGACATCAGCCTTGCCGTCGCCGTCGTAGTCGCCGGGCACTGGCTTGTCGCCATCCAAGCCCCACACCACTCGTACGAAGTTCTGCGCCGAGCCGCGCGCGATGTACCAGGCGCCTTCGGATGGACGGAAGACGGCGATCTCTTTCTTCCCGTCGCCGTCGTAATCGGCGGCAACAGGGATGTCCGTCTCTGTGCCGAACTGCTGCTCGATGACTGAGCCGTCCGAGCTGTTCAGGATGTACCACTTGGAGTTGAACGTGTTGTCGGCGGAGGGACGGAAGACCGCCAGATCGTTCGTGCCGTCGCCGTCGAAGTCGCCCGTGTTGAGATCGTCGTCAATGATCGTGCAGACGCCTGTGGCGGTCGTGATCGAAGCGTTCAACGGGTTGCTCAAGACCACCGAGAAGGTCTCGTTGGCCTCATCCTTGATGTCGCCTGCGACCCCGACGGTGATCGTCTTGGTGGTCTGGTTCGGGTCGAAGGTCACCGTTCCCGTCGTCGCCGTGTAATCCGAGCCGGATGTGGCCGTGCCGTTCATGGTCGTAAACTGAGCGGAGACGGTCTGGCTGGAAGGATTCGAGAGCGTGACGGTGAACGTGACGTTACTCGTGCCGGAATCACCTTCGACCTTCGTCGCGTTGGCGATTGCCATCGAAGGCGTCGGGTCGTCGTTCGGGATCGTGCCGACACCGTGACCGTCAGAGATGGTCGCATGCGTCGGGGTATCCAGATCAACGTTGAAAGTTTCCGACGGCTCATTGGTGGTGTCACCGAGAATTGTGATCGGAATATTCTTGCTGGTGTCTCCCGGAACGAAGGTCAGCGTGCCGCTCGCCGCCGTGTAATCTTCGCCTGCGTGCGCCGTGTCGTCGCTCGTCGTGTAGTGCACGGTGACGGTGAAACTGCTCGGCGCTGACAGGCTGACGGTGAAGCCGCTGACGGAGCGCGAGTCTGCGCCCGTGAAGGTGAAATCATCCACGGACAGGGTCGGCTCGGCATCATCGTTGGGGATCGTGCCGACGCCGTGACCGTCAGAGATGGTCGCATTCGTCGGTGTGTCCAGATCAACGTTGAAGGTCTCGGTCGGCTCGTTGCGATTATCTGCGACGATACTGACGGGAATCGGCTGCGTCGTGACGCCGGGCGCGAAGGTCAGCGTGCCCATCGCAGAGGTGTAGTCCTCGCCGGCAATGGCCGTCCCGTCGCTGGTCGCATAGTGAACGGTGACGGGTAGGTCTGTCGCTCCCGTAAGCGTCACGGTAAAGCTCTGGCCGACCCGCGAATCCGCGCCCGTAAAGGTCACGTCATCTATTGAGAGCGTGGGCTGCGCGTCGTTTTCCACAATCGTCAGCACAGCCGCGAGCGGGTTGGCCCCGCCATTTACCACGTTGACGGTTGTGCTGCTCAAGGAGAGATTGACCGTCTCGTTGCCCTCGTAGACCATGTTGTCCGTGACAGGAATGTCTATGGTCTTATTGGCGGTGTCTCCATCAGCGAACGTCACGGTGTAGTTGTTGACTGCCGTGTAGTCTGAGCCGGCAGTAGCCGTGCCGTCGCTCGTGTTAAAGGTGGCGGAGATAGAGCCCTGGCTGCCGCCCACGCGCTTGACGGTGATGTGAGCCGTGCCGTCGTTTTCATTGACAGAGTAGGTGGCGGCTGTGAACTCGATCATGCCCGCCGTGCCGGTAGCGACGGTTACACACTGCGAGAACTCGCTGGTGTTGCCGTTTGCATCGGTCGCCGTCGCCGTGATGGCCTGGCCGACGGTGAGCGTGGACGGGTGGAAGGTGAACGACACGTCGCCGTTCGCGTCGGTCGTGTCGGTCAAGATCGTGGTGAGGTAGGTCTTACCCTCGCCGTTGCCGGACGTATCGCAGGACGGATTCGAGTAGAAGTCAATCGTGAACTCCTGATTCGGCTTGGAGTTGAGCGTGCCCGTGATCGTCCTTGTGCTGCCCGTCACGGTGACGGACGAGATGACGGGGAAGTTCTGCAGGTTGTTCGGGCCGGTGTCGGCGTCCTGCGGGTCGTTCGATGTTACGCCGTCAGCGCCAAGGTCTATCCCTAAGTGGGCGCTCGTGGTGCCGTTCGAGTAGATGGAGTTGCCGCGAACGCTGTTGCTGAAACTAGCGGTCGCGTCCAGGTAGACGCCGTCGCCTCCGTTGAAGGCGATGGTGTTAGCCTCGCCTGTGTTCATACCACCGACGGTGTTGAAGAGAGCGCTGCCGGAGAAGGTGATGCCGTTTGCTCCGTTGCCGAGCGCGCTTGTGCCGTTGGCCTTCGTGCCGACGAGGTTGCCCTGAACGAGGTAGCTGTTGCCGCTCGTGAAGGAGACGCCGTCGCCGGTGTTACCAGAGATAAGGTTGCGCTCGGCGGGCGTCGTGCCGCCGATCTGGTTGCTGAAGCCGTTGGTGATGACGCCCGCGGCTCCGTTCGCGAGAGCGATGGTGCCGCTTGTGTCCGTGCCGGTGAAGTTGCCAGAGACGATATGCAGGCCACCGGACAGGGAGACGCCGCTGCCGTTGAAGCGGTTAATAATCAGCCCCTTGAGCGTCGAGCCGCTGCCGCCGACCGCCAGCCCGTTCACGCTGAGGCCCGCGCCCGTGCCGTTGACCTCGACGCGCAGGACGGCGTTATCGCCTGCCGCCGAAGTGTTCGCCACCGCGCCCGCCTGCGAGTAGCCGTCAATTGTCACCGTCGCGGTGGTTGAAGGCAGCGCCGACTGCGGGCTGATCGTCCACCAACTGTGCGGCCAATCCGGGTCAATGTCTGGGATGGTCGTGTCGTCGGAGGCGATGGTGGCCGTGACATTCGCACGGCTCAACTGCCCTGCGGTGTTGTCGTCGGCGTAGTAGAAGTGGCCCGGATCGCCCGCCGGAATCTGGAAGGTGATCGTGTTGGAGTCTGAGTTGAAGTTGGCGGCGACGATAGCCTCGCGCAAAGAGCAGTGGGCGGGGAAGCAGAAGCCGCTGTTGAGATCGTCCGTCGTATTGACGACGAGCGTGGTGGGCGGCTTGTCGTCGTTGTTGATCGTCCCGGTGCCCTGCGCGCCTGTGATTGTCGCGTTGGTCGGGCTTGAGAGGTTGACGTTGAAGGTCTCGTTCACCTCGTAAAGGGTGTCGCCGCACACCGGGACGGTGACGGTCATGGTGGTGTCAGCCGGGTGGAAGGTGAGCGTGCCCGACTGCGAAGCGTAATCAACGCCTGCGCCGCAGGTTGCGCCGCCCGTCGCTGTGCCGTCGGCGGTGGCGTAGGTGACGGTGGCGTCCAGATCGGTCGCGCCCGTCTTGGTGACGGTGAAGTTGAAGTTCTTCGTGCCGCTGTTGCCCTCGGTCAAGGTCACGGCTGACGTGATCGAGAGCGTCGGCTTGGCGTCGTCGTTCGTGATCGTACCCGCGCCCTGACCGTCCGAGACGGTCGCGTTCGTCGCATTCGACAGGTTGACGAAGAAGGTCTCGTCAGGCTCGTAATTGATGTCGCCGTTGACGAGCACGGTGACGGTCTTCATAGAGTCACCGGGCAGGAAGGTGAGCGAGCCTGAGTTCGTCTGGTAGTCGCTGTTGGCTATGGTCGCCGTCCCGTCAGCCGTCGTGAAATCAACGGTCACGGTCTGGCTGGTCGCCCCTGTCTTGGTAACCGTGAAGGTGTAGCTGGTTGTGCCACTGTCACCTTCATTGTGCGTCACGTCTTCAATCGAGAGCGTTGGCGCAGCATCATCGTTGGGGATCGTGCCGACGCCGTGACCATCAAGGATAGTCGCATTCGTCGGTGTGTCCAGATCAACGTTGAAGGTCTCGGTCAGCTCGGTGATGTTGTCCGCGAGAATAACAATCGGAATATTCTTGCTGGTATCTCCCGGAACGAAGGTCAGCGTCCCGCTGGCCGCCGTGTAGTCTTCACCAGCGATGGCTGTGTCATCAGACGTTGCATAATGCACCGTGATGGTGGAGCTGCTCGGATTCGACAGCGTGACGGTGAAGCCGGAGACGGAGCGCGAATCCGCGCCGGTGAAGGTGAAGTCGTCTATGGAGATCGAAGGTTGCGGGTCGTCGTTCGGGATGGTGCCGACGCCGTGACCGTCAGAGATGGTCGCATTCGTCGGTGTGTCCAGATCAACGTTGAAGGTTTCAGTCGGCTCGTTGACGTTGTCCGCCAGAATCGTGACCGGGATAGTCTTGGTCGTGTCTCCCGGATCGAAGGTCAACGTACCACTGGTCGCCGTGTAGTCCTGACCGGCAAGCGCCGTGTCGTCGGAGGTTGCGTAGTGGATGGTGACGGTCTGTGCGCTCGCGCTGGAGAGCGTGACGGTGAAGCCATCAACCACACGCGAGTCTGCGCCCGCGAAGGTGAAGTCTGCGACCGAGAGCGAAGGCTGGCCTTCGTCGTCATTGATCGTGAGCACCGCCGTGTTCGGCGTTCCGAGCGTGACGCCCGTGCCAGTCTGGTTGTTCAAAGCGAGGTTGACCGTCTCGTCGCCCTCGAAGATGAGGTCGTCGCAGACCGGCACACTGAAGGTCTTGCTCACCTCGCCTGCGGCGAAGTTGAGCGTGCCCGTTGCGGTCTGGTAATCAACGCCCGCGCCGCAGGATGCGCCGCCCGTGGCCGTGCCGTCAGTTGTGGCGTAATCAATTGATGCGGCTGTGTCGTGCGCGCCCGCGCGCGTGACGGTGACGGTGGCCTGCGTGCCATTTTCGTTGACGTTGTAGGTGGCGGAAGAGAACTGCAAGGTGCTGGTGTGGCACTTGCCCGCGCTGCTGGCGTTGTAGATGCCTGCGATCTCCGAAGCTGTCAGGGCGTGGTTGAAGATTTCGACTTCATCCATCTGACCTAAGAAGCGGAAGCTCGGACCAACCTCAGTAGAAACTCGTGCGCCCAGATACAGGTCGTCCGTCGTCTTCGGCGTGAACGTGCCGATGTTAAGCACCCTTTCCAGCACATTGGGATCCTAAGCTTAGAATTCCACGTGGACAAGTTGTCGCG
>JADMIO010849039.1_pt1 | contig 17218 bp, 11 predicted proteins | sample 8958161 | NCBI WGS metagenome assembly JADMIO01 (sample SAMN16585339, study PRJNA669376) | soil metagenome | isolation source: Crop rotation soil | place: USA: Cullars Rotation, Alabama | collected 2011
CTTTCCCAGTGCGTTGGAGAATCAGATCCATCACGAACGCCGGGACGATCAACAGGAGCGGAAACTCCCACGGGATGAAGTGCGTGACCTCCCGGTAGACCGGTCCGAGTTTCGGCTCGGCGCTGAAGAGCGGCAGGATCCACAGGAACGCCAGCGCAAACGCGCTGTAGACGGATGCGATGATCGTGCTCGCCCACTTTCGCTCGGACGCGATGGCCAGGGCCGTGAGGATCGCGGGTGTGCCAAGGAGCACGACGATGTAGAAGCGAGCGTTGTGCTGATCGGCGCGGCTGATTGATTCGAGCTTGATCAGCAGTGATTCGCACAACACCGTGCCACCGACGTACAGGAACAGACGCTTGAGCGCCGGCCTCACTTTCTCGTGCGCGCGATTCATGAACGCCAGCATCAGCATCACCGTGCCGAACTCGATACCGAAGAAGCCCGCGGCCAGCACCATGTGGGGCGGGCTGATGATGCGGACATCGAGTCCGTACGCGTTGTGCCACCAGTCGTCGAAGGGCGCGGAAGCGAGCATGGCGACACCGCCCCAGGCGCAAATGAAGGCGCCGAGTGGACCAGACAAGCCCCAGATGCGGACACTGACGTCCTTCAGTTCGGAATTCCTGCCGAATGTCGTACCGAAGATCAGGTATGCGGCGCTGATGCCGGCGAGGATGCCACAGGCGTAAATCGCCATGTGCGGCGCCGACCAGAACGTGTCACGGCCGATCGAGCGGTGCCACGAAATGTCCCAGTAGCCTCCAACGTACGCAGAGGTGACCGCAAGGGCGGCGCACCACAGGTACCAGGGAATGCGATCCTTATTCGTAGCTCACACCCAGCTTCTTCAACGCTTCGTCCGGACAACCCCTCCACTGGGCAACTGATCGATTGCCCATGTACTGCAAGTCGTCGATGCCCATCCGCGTCGTCCAGAATCCGCTGGCGGTCAGATCGCGGAAGTTGCCGAAGAAGGCAACACCGTGCGCCATCTCTGGCTTCGCCCGCGCGGGCCAGGCAATATCGTCGAGCACGGCGGTTCGTTCGGTGGCGGTGCAGTCGAGAAAGATCTTGTCGAAGCGCCGCTGGCATTCGACGTCGAGCCATGCCAACCCGCCGCGCATCGCGATCTGTCGCGCCGGCTGGTCGATCATCATGAAGTCCATGAACTCCGGCACGCCGGCATCAGTGGCGCTGCCGGATCGTTCGTCCTTTGGAATGACGATGTCGGCAAGCACGCGCACCAATTTGAATTCGGTGGCGGTGAAAAATTTCGGAACGAACGGCTTGGTCGTGGACACCGCGCGCGCCGCCTGCGCCGAGGCCGCAGCCTGAACCGCTTCGGCATCGGTCCACGTCAACGTGGCAGCCGGAGCCGCAAGCAAGACCTTGAGGACGGTTCGGCGGCTGGTTCGCTGCCGTATCGGCGGATGGTCGTTCATATGCTGCCCGCCTTTCGCTGGCTGGCGATGTACTCACTCGTCCGCATCGCGAGCGCCAGAATCGTCCACGTCACGTTCTTGTCCGGGTTGGTCACGAACGGGCCGCCGTCGGTGACGAACAAGTTGCGGCAATCGTGCGCCTGACAGTTGCTGTTCAGCACGGACGTCTTGGGATCGTGGCCCATGCGCACGCAGCCCACTTCGTGGATGATGCGTCCGCCCGGCTCGATGCCGTAGCCCTGCTCGGCCGTCGGCATCGGCGACATCGGCGTCCCGCCCATTTCGTGGATGATGGAGCGGAAGGTCTCGTGCATGTGCTTGACCTGCTTGAGCTCGTAGTCCGTCCACTTCCAGTGGAAACGCAGCACTGGAATACCCCAGCGATCGACGACCGCGGGATCGATCTCGCAATACGAGTTCTCGTTCGGGATCATCTCTCCGCGCCCGGAGAAACCGACAGTCGCGCCGTAGTAGCGACGGTAGTCGTCCTTCAACTGCTGGCCGTATCCGCCGCCTGCCACCAGCCCGCCGTCGCCGGCCGTGCTGTGATACAGGTGCACGCCGCCGAGGGTGCCGAAGCCGGGCATCCGGCGGCCGCCGCCGAGTTCGATGTGGTAGCCCCGCGGAAAATCGAGCTGCTTGTTGTCGCCCCACCACGGCATGTAGAGATGCGAGCCGCTCGCACCGTCCTCGTTGTGCGGCACGCCGTTCATCATCTTCGGGATAAAGCCGCGGACGCTGGTGCCGGTCGTGTCGGTGAGGTACTTGCCAACGACACCGCTCGAATTGCCGAGGCCCTGGGGGAAGCGCGTCGACTTCGAGTTGAGCAGCAATCGTGCTGTTTCACAGGCGCTCGCTGCCATCACGACGATCCGTCCGCGAACGTGGTTCTCGCGGCCGGTGTTCTTGTCGACGTATGTCACGCCCGTCGCCAGGCCATCATCGCCGACGGTGACCTCGCGCGCCATGGCGCTGGTGACAATCGTGAGGCGCTTGGTGGCGAGCGCCGGTGGCAGCAATACCGATGGCGACGAGAAGTTCGCGTGAGCGGCACAGCCGCGCCCGCATTGACCGCAGTAATGACACGCCGGCCGATCGTTCAGCGGTTGCGTCAGGATCGAGAGCCGAATCGGGATGCAGCGGATGTTCAGCCGCTCGGACGCCTGCTTGATCAGCAGTTCATAGCAGCGCGGCTTCGGAGGCGGCTGAAAGATGCCGTCCGGATCGTTGGGCAACCCCTCATTCGACCCGAAGAGACCAATCGATCGATCGATGCTGTCGTAGTAGGGCTTGAGGTCCTCGTAGCCAATCGGCCAGTCGTCACCCAGGCCGTCGAGGCTCTTCCGCCGGAAATCGTCGGGACCAAAGCGCAGCGAGATCCGGCCCCAATGATTGGTGCGGCCGCCGAGCATGCGCGTGCGAAACCAGTCGAACCGATCGCCGGGGGCCGATGTGTAAGGCTCGCCTTCGAGCGTCCAGCCGCCCCAGCCGGCATCGAATTCGCCAAACTGGCGCTCGGGGATCGGCAGTCCTCGTCGCGGTGATTGATAGGGCCACGCCATCATCCGCGAGTCTTTGCGGGTGTCGAACATCACGCCGGCTTCGAGCATCAACACGTTCGCGCCGGCCTCGGTCAGGACCTTTGCGGCCATGCCGCCTCCCGCGCCTGAGCCGACGATGACGACGTCGTAGATCGTGCGGTTGCGAATGATCTGCATGTGCGTTGGGCTGGTGGGGCGGGCAGGGCTCGACCTGCCCTGCCTGCCCGACCCGCCGGATTGTAGTAGCATCCGCGCATGATTTCGAGGCGCGATTTTGTTACCAACGTCGCGGCTACAACCGCCGCGGTCACCATCGTTCCACGGCATGTCCTGGGGAAAGGCTTCACGCCGCCCAGCGATCGTCTCAACATCGCCGGCATCGGCGTTGGCGGCCAGGGCCGCGTCAACCTCCTCAACCTCGGTCTCGACAACAACATCGTCGCGCTCTGCGACGTCGACTGGGGCTATGCGGGACCCACGTGGTCGACCGAGGGATTCACGACGGCGCTGACGCGCGAGGAAGAACGCCTCGTCAAGATGGACTTGACGCCTGAGGCGCGCAAGAACAGCGAGCATCGCGTGGCGTCGCTGAAGCGGATCATGGCGGAGGACCTGCCGAAGCAGAAGCGCTACACCGACTACCGGCTGATGCTCGAACAGCACAAGGACATCGATGCCGTGGTCGTCGCCACGCCCGATCACATGCACGCCGCCATCGCCATGGCCGTGCTCGACATGAACAAGCACGTTTTCGTGCAGAAGCCGTTGTGCTGGTCGGTGGATGAGGCCCGGAAGTTGTCGCGCAAGGCGCGCCAGACGCCGAAAGCGGTCACGCAGATGGGCAACCAGGGTCATTCCTGGGACGATGGGCGCAAGGCGGTCGAGTGGGTGCAGTCGGGCGCGATCGGTGACGTGACAGAAGTGCACGTGTGGACCAATCGACCGCTGTCGTACTGGCCCCAAGGCATCCCGCGGCCCGAGCCGCGCCGCGTCAGCAGCAACATGCGCTGGAACATGAACGGCGTGATGGCGCGGCTCGCGAACGCGATGGGCATCTACTCGCCACCCGAGGACTTGAACTGGGATCTGTTCCTCGGTCCCGCGCCGGCGTGCGATTACCACCCGGTGTATCACCCCTTCAACTGGCGCGGCTGGGTCGATTGGGGCTGCGGCGCCATCGGCGACATGGGCGCACACCTGATCGACTTTTCGTACTGGGCGCTCGATCTTGGCTATCCGACGAGCGTCGAGACGGTCTCGACACCGTTCGAGAATGCGTGCTTCCCGATCGCCACCAAGACGTTCTACGAGTTCCCCGCGCGCGGGACCAAGCCGCCGGTGAAGCTCACCTGGTACGACGGCGGCATGTTCCCGCCGACGCCGCCGGAATTCGCCGAGGGCGAAAAGCTCAACGCCGAAGGCGGCGCGATCATGGTCGGCACCAAGGGCAAGGTGATTCACAACACCTACGGGTTGGGATCGCGCCTGCTGCCGGCTGCCCTGCACAAGTCAGTCGGCGATCCTCCGCGCACGCTGCCGCGCATCACGACCAGTCACGAAGTGAACTGGGCAAACGCGTGCAAAGGCATCGGCGAGGCGTCGTGTCCGTTCGAGTACGCGGCGAAGCTGACTGAAGTGATGCTGCTTGGAGTGGTCGCACTCAAAGCCGGGCAGAAGATTCACTACGACGGCGCGAACATGAAAGTGACCAACTCGCGCGACGCCAACGATCTGTTGAAACGCGAGTATCGCCGCGGCTGGAGTCTCTGACTTGCGGCCTGACGGCCTGACCGCCTGTAGGCCTGTCGGCCGGTTGGCCTGTCGGCCGGTTGGCCTGTTGGCCTGTTGGCCTGTTGGCCTGTTGGCCCGTTGGCCCGTTGGCCCGTTGGCCCGTTCGCCTGTTGGCCTGTCGGCCTGTCGGCCTGTTGGCCTGTTGGCCCGTTATAGCTTCTTGATCTTCAGGTTGCGGTACATCACCACGCTCTCGTGGTCCTGCAGGGCGATGTATCCGCTCTTGAGAGTGCCGTAGGGCGGTATCTTGCCGAACTTGCTCGCCTGAACGTGGGCCCTCCAGTCGGCGCTGCCAAGCTCGTACTCGACAACCTTCACGCCGTTCAGCCAGTGCTCCACGTGATTGCCCTTCGCGACAATGCGGCCTTCATTCCATTGACCGACCGGCCTGGTCACATCCTTGGCCGGCGGATCGACCGCGTAGTTCGATCCCGATGAGGTCAGCGGACTCTTGCCGTCGGGATGATGGCCGTTGTCGAGAACCTGATACTCGGGACCGGTGTGCCAGGGATACGGCTCCGTCGTGCCGATGCGATAGATCACGCCGCTGTTGCCGTACTCCGTGATCTTCCATTCGAAGCGCATGTCGAAGTCGCCATACTGTTCGACCGTCATGAGGTCGCCGCCACCGCCGAGGCGGACCAGAATGCCGTTGTCTGCCCGCCAACCGCCCGACGGTTTCTCCGTCTTGTAGCCGCGCCAGCCGGCCAGCGACTTGCCGTCGAACATCAGCTTCCAACCATCGGCTTGTTCGGCCGCGGTGAGCGTCGGCATCTGGGCGCTGGCCGAAGTTCCCAGCAGGAGGACGGCGGCGGCAAGAATCAGTCGCTTCATGGGCGGATTATAGATTGAGAGCCCTGCGGCAGTACGCCAGGCACTTTCCGACCTCATCGACGCTGTCTCCACCCTTGTATTCGTATTCGATGTTCAGCGGGATGGGCCATCGTTTCTCGCTGACCAGCTTCAAGACCGGAATGATCGGCGTATCGCCGGCGCCAAACTCGAGGTTGGGCCCCTGGTCGCGCTTCCGATCCTTCAAATGCAGCGTCACGATGCGGTCGTGATGCTGCGTCAGGAACGCCACGGCGTCCTCATTGGTGGCGGTGAAGTGGCCGATGTCGAGGTTCACCGCGATCCAGCGGCTCTTCGCCATCGCGTCGGTCAGGCTTTTTGCGGTGGCGAACTCGTTGGGATCGATGCGCGAGTGATTGTGGACGCCGACCAGCATCTTCCGGCGCTCGGCGACCGGCGCGATGCGTCCCACGGTCGCGATGTTCGATGAGGACGTGATCAGCGGCGCGCCAAGCGCCGCCGTCATGTCGAACGCGCGCTCGATCTCGGCGTCGGAAAAGCTGTCCTGGATGCTGATGTTGTAGGCGGAGAGCGTGATCGAGGCCTGCGCGAACTGATCGCGGACCTTGTGGAAGGTGTCGAGCGAGACCGTCTCCCGCCAGCGCCGCAATTCTTCGCGAGGCACCTGTCGCGGCTCGATGTGTGCCTGCCAGAGCTCGCAACTGGTCAGCCCCAGCTTGCGCATCCCGGCAATCGCCGCGTCAAGAGGCCGATCGCGGAAGCTGTAACTCTGGACGCCGAAGGTGACGTTGCCCGGCTGGCGCAACGCAACGAGGCCGGCCGCGGTTGTCGCCGCAAACTCCCGGCGCGTTATCGCCTGGCCGGCGGAGGCACGTACGACTGGAGATCGGTTGGCTTCCATTCGATGACCCGCTCCTGTTCTGCGCTCATGTAGCAGGCCATCAGCAGCTCGGTGACGTCGCGCCCGGAATAGAAGTTGAGCTCGGGTTGAACGCCGTCAAGAAACATGCGCGTGAAGGCCCGGTTTTCGTTTTCGTAGCCGTACTCCGCCGCCTCGTTGCCGACAATGGGCATCAGGCCCTGTTCCGCATTCTGTTTTTCGAGGAGGTCCTCACCCGCCTGCTGCTCCTGCAACCGCCGAGAGAAGAACACCTTGGTGCCGCCGTCGAGCGTGCTTACGGACATCGAGTATTCGGGGCCAAGCAGTTCCATCGAGAGCCGTAATCCCGCGCCGACGAAGCTCCACGATGTGGTGGCTTCAACGATCAAGGGCGTGCCGGCTTCGTCCACGTAGGTCACGCTCGCGCGGGCCCAATCCTCCGCGGGATGCTTGCCGTAGTCCACCTTGTCGGTCATGTCGCCGCGCAACTGTTTCACGTAATCCGGCCGCGACCATTTGAGCGACGCGATCTGCGCCGACACCTTCATGGGTTTGATGCTGTCTCGCGGCGCGCCGGGCTTCGTCAGCAGGTACCGTCCGACCTCGAGGCTGTGGCACATCATGTCGTTCAGCACGCCGCCGCCCTGCAGATCGCCCTGCCAGAACCACGGCATGTGCGGACCGCTATGCTCCTCTGCCGCACGAGCGAGATACGGGCGTCCCGCTGCCGCGGCGCCGCGCGCCCACACGATGTGCTTGCCGCGCTCGAGATTCGGCGCGAACAACTGGTTCTCGAGGTAGCCATGCAGGACGCCGGCCTCTTCGATCAGCTCCACCATCCGCGCCGCCTCTGCGGCATTGCGACCGAGCGGCTTCTCGCACGCGATGCCCTTGAGCGTCGCGCCCGCCTTGATGGCCGCGACAATCCGCTCCATGTTTTCGACGCGGGCGAAGTTGGGGCCGCAGATCCAGATGCAGTCGATCGACTCGTCGGCGACCATCGCTTCGATCGAGTCGAATGCTTTCGCATCGCCGACCCTGAGCGATCGCGCGAGCGCCGCGGCGTCCTCGGCATTGGCGCGGGTCGGACTATAGACGCCGCGAACATCGGCGTCCCTGACTGCCTCCCACGACCGGATGTGAAAACGCGTGATGAACCCGCTGCCGATGAAGCCGACGCCGAGCCTGCCTGCCATAGGGAAGCACTATAGTGCAGCTCGATCGTCACCGGAACGTCACAGATGAGATGTGCCCGGGCGACCATTTGACATTCGAATGGAGTGGTGACATTCTCCATTCGGATGTCTAATAAAGACGCAGAGAAGGCCGGGGTCCTGCAGGGAACGCTCGACCTGATGGTGCTGCAGACGCTGTCGTCGCTCGGGCCGCAGCACGGCTATGCGATCGCGGCTCGGCTGCAACAGGTGTCGAACGGCGCGTTACAGCTGAACATGGGAACCCTCTACCCTGCACTCATGCGGCTCGAACAGCGAGGCCTGCTCCGCGGCGAATGGGGGAAGACTGATACCAACCGCAAGGCGCGTTTTTACGCCCTGACCGCAGCCGGCAAGCGCCGACTCGGAGCCGAGAAAGCTGAATGGGATCGCATGACGATGATCATGAAGACCGTGCTCGAGGAACAGGGCTGAGGAAGGGCAATGGCGACACTCCAGGAATGGCTGCGGCGGTTCTGGGGCACGATCAGCGGCCGGCGGGCCGATGCCGATCTCGAGGAGGAGCTGAAGCTCCATCTCGAACTGACCGAGGAAGCGGCCCGACGCCAGGGTAACTCGGCTGAAGAAGCGGTGCGGCAGGCGCGGCTCGAGATGGGCGGCCTCACCCAGGCGATGGACGCCGTGCGCGATCAGCGCGGCTGGCCGTGGCTCGCCGACATGATCGGCGACGGCCGCATCGCCCTGCGGATGATGCGGCGCACCCCGATCTTCTCGATGGTGGCGGTGCTATCGCTCGGACTCGGGATCGGCGCCAACACCGCGATCTTCAGCCTTCTCAACACGCTCGTCCTGCGTCCGCTGCCCGTTCACCAGCCCGACCAGCTCGTGGAAGTGCTCAGCCAATTTCCCGGCGAGCCGCGTACCAACGGCTTCACCTGGAAAGTCTTCGAGCACTTCCGCGATCACAATCACGTCTTCGCTGATCTGTTCGCGATGTCACCGGCGCAGATGCAGGTGGGCGGCACCGCCACGCCCAGCCCGGTCAGCGGCGAGTTTGTGACCGAGAATTTCTTCGCCGCGCTCGGCGTCACTCCTGCGATCGGCCGCGTCATCGGTCCGTCGGATCATCAAGCCGGTACCGCACCAGTGATGATGATCAGCTGGCGAATGTGGCAGGACCGATTCAGCCTCAGTCCCTCTGTCCTGGGGCAGCAGCTCATCGTGAACGGCGTTCCCGCAACAATCGTCGGCGTCGCTCCGAAAGACTATCGCGGTCTCCTGGTCGGCTTCCGGCCCGAGCTCTGGCTCCCGCTCCCGGCCGAGAAACGCGGCGACAGTTCGCCGCCTCTCGCACTGATGGCGCGGTTGAAGCCGGACGTCGCGATCGAGCAGGCGCGCGCGGAGTTGCAGGTCCTCGATCGCTTTCGCATCGAGTTACTCTCCCAGCGGTCGCCGAATCTCCGCAAGCTGACCATCGATGTCGCTCCCGCGCGCAACGGTTTTGCCATGTTGCGCGACCGGTTTGCCAAGCCCTTACTCGCCCTCACGGCCATCGTCGGACTGCTCCTGCTCGTGGCGTGCACGAATGTGGCCGGTGTTCTCCTCGCGCGATCAACCGCGAGGCATCGCGAGATGGCCGTGCGCGTATCAGTGGGGGCATCCAGGGGGCGGCTCGTCCGGCAGATGATCACCGAGTCCCTGCTGCTTGCCACCATGGGCGGGCTGCTTGGCGTTGGCGTCGCATACCTCGGCGTGAAGGCCCTCGTGAGCATTCTCACTTCCGGTCGTGCGATCGTGGGTTTCGCCGGGCCCGTTCAACTGGATGCGCGGCTCGACACCGAGGCGTTGCTGTTCACATCAGGCATCGCGCTGCTGACTGGAATGCTGTTCGGACTGGCGCCGGCCTGGCACGCGTTCGTGAGCACTCCCGGTTCAGCACTTCGCGAGACCGGAACGGCCGCAGAGACCCGCGCGAAGCGTCTTTTCAGCCACGGCCTGATCGTCGCTCAGGTCTCGATCTCGATGGTGCTGCTGAGCGCGGCAGCGCTCTTCCTCAATCACCTCTCGAACCTCCGCAACGTCGGACTCGGCTTCGATCGAAAGTCGGTGCTGCTGATGACCGTCGACGCGGGTCGCACTGGCTACGCACCCGAGCAACTCACGCGCCCCTACAAAGACCTGCTAGCCAGGATTGCGTCGATTCCCAATGTCCGTTCGGCGACGATGAGCGCAGTGACACCGATTCACGGCGCGGGTGCGTCGCGGTTCGTGAACATGGCTGGCGTCCAGGAACCGGCCGATCGAATGCGGCTGCTGCTGAATTGGGTGGCGCCCAGGTATTTCGAGACCTTCGGCACCGCGTTGATTGCGGGACGCGATTTTTCGTTCGATGACGAAGGACGGGTGCGAGTCGCCATCATCAACCAGGCCGCGGCCACCTACTATTTCGGCGACGGCAGCGCGATCGGGCACCGCTTCACGCTTGAGGGGCAGACCCACACCTACGAGATCGTCGGCGTGGTTGCCGACGCCAAGTATCTGTCGCTGCACGAGCCGGCGCCGCGGACGGTGTACCTGAACGCGATCCAGGAGACGCGGATGTTCGCACACCGGTTTTCGATCCGCACGATTGGCGATCCGGCGGCGTCGGCCGGCGACGTACGACGGCTGGTGGACGACGTCTTCGGGAAGCCGGCTGTCGCGTCGATGACAACGCTCGAGGATCAGGTCGATGCCGAAATCGTCCCCGAACGAATGGTTGCGCTCTTGTCGGCGATCTTCGGCCTGCTCGGCGCGACGCTCGCCGGTCTCGGGCTGTATGGACTCCTCGCCTACACCGTGACGCGACGGACCAACGAGATCGGCGTACGCATCGCGCTCGGCGCGACATCGGGTTCGGTGATCGCGATGATCGCGAAGAACGCGGCGGCCCTTCTGCTCGGCGGGTTGCTCATCGGCGTGCCGCTCACACTTGCCGGTCGCCAACTCGTGTCTGCATTCGCTGCCAGTGTTCCCGTCGACAACCCCATACCGATCACGGCTGCGGCCGGCGTGATGATGCTGGTGGCGGTATTGGCCGCGCTGGTGCCGGCCCGCCGAGCCGCTCTTGTCGACCCGGTCGTCGCCCTGAGGCAGGAATAGGTGAGCTAATCTGCCGGTCTCATCTCGACGGGAAGGCAGATCACAGGAGGCAGTGTGGGACCAAGGCCGATTTCGGGAGTGTTTGCGTCGTTCGTGGCACTTCTCTCAACGATTGTCGGCATCGCCCAGGAGCGTCCTGCGACGCCGCGGTTTTCGATCACGACCACACCGCGCGTCCTGGAGACGGCGCAGCAGAAAGTACGCGTCTCGGTTGTCGCCCACGGCATCCCTCATCCGTTCAGCCTGCTGGTGTTGCCCGATGGCGACATGCTCGTCAGCGAGCGGAGCTCAGGAAAACTTCACGCGATCCGAAAGGGTGTCCTCGATCCAAAGCCGCTGACCGGCGTCCCCACCGTTCACATTGGCTTTCATGCCGGCCTGCTCGACCTCGCCGCGCATCCGAAGTTCGCCGAGAACGGTTTGATCTACTTCACGTATCACAAGCCAGCGGCCGAGGTGGGGACGTATTCAATCGCGCTTGCGCGCGGGAAGTTCGAAGGCGGCGGGCTTGTCAACGTGCAGGATCTCTTCGTCGGCAACACGACGAAGCGTTCCGGTGGCTCCCGGTTGATGTTTGCGCCAGATGGAACGATTTACATCACGACCGGCGGCGCGACCGGCGGCCAGGAACCGCAAGACGTCAACGACGATTACGGCAAGGTGCTGCGCCTGCGTGATGACGGCAGCGTCCCGCCCGACAATCCGTTCGTCGGCAAACCGGGGCACCGACCAGAGATTTTTTCGATCGGGCATCGCGATCACTACGGCCTCGCCGCGCATCCGGTCACCGGCCAGATCTTTCAGGCCGAACTCGGGCCACTCGGCGGCGACAAGATCGACATCATTCTGCCCGGCAGGAATTACGGCTGGCCGCTCTACAGCTACGGCCGGCAGAACGACAGCACGCCGATCGATCATCCCAATCGCGATGGGATCGAACCGGCGCTGATCACGTGGCAGCCCGGCATCGCGCCGTCGGGACTGACGTTCTACACCGGCGACAGGTTTCCGTCGTGGAAGAACAACCTGTTCGTCGGCAGCATCCAGCGCGGACGCATTCCCGGCACCGGCGGCATCGAACGCGTCGTCTTCAACGACAAGCTGTGGGAGCTGCGCCGCGAGACGATCCTGACTGAGCTCAAGCAGCGGATCCGGGACGTCCGCCAGGGGCCTGATGGATTCCTTTATGTCCTGACGGACGAGGAAGACGGCGCGGTGTTGAGGATCGAGCCGGCGCCGTAGCGCGCGTGATCTAGACATCCACGGATGACACCGATTGCACAGATGGGAGCGACCCGCATCGGCCTTCGGCCGACCGAGGGTTAAGCGAGGCCCGGAATGAGCGGGCAAGAAACTCAGACGCTCATTTCCGGGTCTCGCTTGACCCTCGATCGCGCCGGCGAAGCCGGCGCTGCGGGTCGTTGCCGTTGTGAGCGCGCGGCCACGCACTCATCCGTGTAATCGGTGTAATCCGTGGATGGCCGCTAGTCCGAACTGAGCGCTTCGGACGGGCGAATCGAGAGCGCGCGGCGGGCCGGTAACCAGCACGCCGTCAGACCCGCAACGGCCAGCGTCGCAAAGATCGTCGCCGGCATCCACACGCCGGGCGTCGGGATGCTGATCAGGATCATCGATCGCAGCTGCACGAACAGGATGCCGAGGCCAGTGCCGAGCACGCCCCCGATCACCAGGTAGGCCGCGGCCGCACCGGTGATCGACCGCATCACCTGCCAGCTCCGGGCACCGAGCGCCACGCGGATGCCGATCTCGCGCGTGCGGCGCGTGACCATGAACGACAGCAACGCATAGATGCCGACGATCGAGAGCATCAGCGCCATGCCGCCCATGGCGGTGAGGGCCGTCGCCACTCCCGAGAGGAACACCCGATCTTCCTCCCCGGCCACCTCCAGCGTCCGGATCTGCTGAAGCTGCAAATCGACATCGACGTGTGCGATCGCGGCGCGCAGCGGAGCGGCCAGTGTCAGCGGATCGCCCGTGGTGCGGATCGCGAGGTACCACAGCATCTCGTCGCGCACTGGAACATAGAATCCCGCGGCCATCGTTTCGTCGCCAACACTCAGCCCGAGGTCCGGCACAACGCCGACGATTTCACGCCAGGGCTGATCTTGTGTCCCGCTGCGTGAATCGTCGATGCGAATCCGGCGCCCGATGGGATTGCGGCCGCCGAGAAACTTCGCCACGAATCGCTCGTTGACGATGGCCACCGGGGCGGCGCCTGTCACGAAGTCGTTCTCGTTGAACAGGCGTCCATTGAGCGCCCGGGCGCCGATCGCCTCCATGAATCCGTTGCCGACGGCATGGCTTGGCGCCGGTTGCGGAGCGATGACGGGCTCGTCACCGATCGGCTCGACGGACGTCGGGCGTGGCGGCGGATACAGCCTGGGCAACTGCTCGCTGGCACCCGCCGACACGACGCCGGGCAGCGCGCGAGCGGTGGCCACAACCTTCTCGCGAAGCTCGGGAGAGGGAATGCGCCCGAGATGTGCGGTGAGAATCTGGTTCTTCGGCAGCGCCGGAACTTCGCCGTAATACGCGGTAAACGCCCGTGCCATCGTCACAGCGCCGTTCAAGAGGGCGACCGACAGCGCGATCTCGACGACCAGCATCAACGCCCCAACCTTGCCGAATCCGCCAAAGGCAAAACCGCGGACGCTGTTGAGGTTGTGACGCAGGTCGTGCCGCGTCACGCGCAGTGCGGGCAACAGGCCGCTGACGGCGCTGACGAGCAGTGTCAGGACGATCACGAACACGACAATGCGGGGATTCGGTTCGAGCGCGATGTAGTACGGCCACCCGTCTAGCGAAGCCCTGATGTAGCGGAATGCCGCGAACGCACCTGCCATCCCGATGACCGCGGCGATCGATCCGAGCATCAGGGTCTCGAGGAACAACTGCCCCACGACGCGGCTGCGGGCGGCACCGAGGGCCGTGCGCACCGCCAGTTCGGATGCGCGCGACCACGTCCGCGCAAACACGAGCGTGGCAACGTTGCTCGCCACGACGAGCAGGACCATCACGAGCACGCCGACGAGCGCGCCCGACACGATGTCGCCGGAGCCAACCTCCGCGGCAAAGCGCCGCACCCTCACGCGCGTCTCAGTTGCGGTGGAATCGGCGACCGGGATCTGTTGCCACAACGCGGAGGCTTCGGTGTTCGCCTCTTCGAACGTCGTCCCCTCGCGTAAGACTGCGAAGGGACGAACAGTACTGCCAAGTCTCTCGCTTCCGCCGCCCAGCGTGGCGTCGTCAAGCGGCATCCACAGCTCGCCGCTGGAAGGAAACTGGAATGCATCGGGCATGATGCCGACCACGGTCCGCTGTTGACCACCAATCGCGAGCTGTCGTCCGATGATGCCGGGATCCTGGCTGTAGCGCCTGCGCCACAAGCTCTCGCGGATCAACACCACCGGCTCCGCGCCGGCTTCGGCGTCGGCGGGAATCAGGTTGCGCCCAAGACTCTGCGCCCCTTCAACCCAGCTCATTGATCGCGGCGAAATGTAGGCGCCGCCGATGGACTCCACTTCCTCCGGGCCATGCGTCACGGTGAAGGGCCTGGCCGCGAACGCGCCGACGTGTTCGAACGACTTCGCCCGGTCGCGAAACGCATGGTAATGCTCGGGATCGATCTCCACCCGGTCGCGTTCGAGGTTCTGCGCCTCGATCCGCGCAAAGCGTTCACCGGCCGCGTAGGGCAGCGCCGCATTCACGAGCTCGTCGCGGAACGTGAACCCCATCGTCGCCAGGCAAATGCCGGTCGCGAGGGCGAGGACCACGGTGGCGGACAGGATCGGCTGCTTGACGATCAGGCGGAGGCTGAGGCGTACCTCGCCCCAGGAAATGATGCGGCTCATCCTAGCTTTCTACGAATTCGCGGGGAGCCTCGTTCCCGAGGAACGAGGAAAACAGGCACCTCTCAGGGGACACCGCGAGTCGCCGGTTTTCTTGCCGAATCCACAGGCATTCATCATGCCGAGGTGGCAGATCGAGAAATCGAACTTGATCGGATCGATCGGGTCGATGGCTCGCAGCGACGCCGTGATATCGGCGGCCATTCGCCAACCGGGACTCTTGAGGGTCGTGAGCCGAAGGCACTGCCCGACGCGGATGATGTGCGTATCGAGCGGCACGATCAGCTGCCCCGCGCGGACCTTCTTCCAGACGCCGAGATCCACCTTGTCTTCACGGACCATCCATCGCAGGAACAGGTTCAGCCGCTTGCACGCGCCCCCAGACGAGGGTCGCGAGAAGAAATACGCGACGCCGGGCTTCGGTTTCTTCCGCCCGTAGATCGCCGAGACATCCAGCGCGAGGGCGCGCGCGGAGAATGATTGCAGCGCCGCCGACACGTCGATCGCGTCAGCAGCCAGCCCCTCAGCGAAGAAGCCTTCGACCGATCCCGATCGTTCGATCATCTGGTGAAGGATCCAGACGAGCGCGGCGAAGTCGGCGCCGTTGGTCCAGCGGTGGACCAGCGGCTTGAAGGCGTCGCGCTGCCGTGCCGGATCGAAATCGCGCACAAAGGCGGCGGGCGAATTGCCCATGACCGCCAGCATCCCCTCGATCGAATTGAGGACGCTTTGCACCCGGCCAAAGGCCAGCGCCGCGGCGATGAAGCCGACGACTTCGCGGTCGTCGGACCGTTCGAAGCGGCGAACCATCCAGATCGGATCGGCGACCGAGTGCTCGGCGTTGAATTCCGAGTAGAGTGTGTCCAACCCGGACCGAAGGATGAGACTCGACTTATTCCTGATTAGCTTCCTCACGCTATTCCTCGAGCTTACCTGCATTCGCTGGTTTCCCTCTCACGTCCTGTTCCTGACCTTCTTCACCAACACGGTGCTGCTGGCCAGCATCCTTGGGATTTCGGTCGGATGCCTGGCCGCGAATCGCAAGAGCAACCTGCTGGTCTGGACGCCGCTGATCCTCGTGATCGCGCTTGCCAGCGCGCACCTGGTGGAGTGGCAGCGCCAGAGCACCGCCAGCGTCATCGACGTCGGCAACCAGGCGTCGCCGCAGATGGTGTTCTTTGGCGTCGAGTACCAGGCGCGCGACCTCTCGACGTTCGTGATTCCAATCGAAGTCATCTGCGGCTACTTCTTCCTGCTGATCGCACTTGCGATGATGGGGCCGGGGCAGCAGCTTGGCCGCGCGCTGGCGCGGGTGCCGAACCGGCTCGAGGCCTACACCATCGACATCGCCGGCAGCATCGCCGGCATCGTGATCTTCGCCGCCTGCTCGTTTCTCGAACTGCCGCCGACATGGTGGTTCGCGATCGTGATGGCGGGGTTCGCGTGGTTCCTGATGCCGGACGACCGCCGGCGCGGGCTTGCCATCGTGCTGGGACCGGCGCTGGTCCTCGTCTTCGCGATCGCGCCGGCCGGCACTCGCAGCGAGAGACCACGGCAGCAGTGGTCGCCGTACTACCGCATCGACTATCACCCGAACGATCGGCTGATCAACGTCAACCTGATCGGTCACCAGCAGATGCAGCCCCGCGACTCCTCGTTCCCCGCCTATGCGATTCCTCACCTCTTGAATCGAGATGCGGGCGGCAAGCCGTTCGGCCAGGTGCTGATCATCGGTGCCGGATCCGGCAATGACGTCAGCCGCGCGCTCGCCTGGGGCGCGGAACGTGTCGACGCGGTGGAGATCGATCCGGTGATTCAACGGCTCGGCAAGCTCGATCATCCCGATCATCCGTACGACGATCCGCGCGTCTTCGTGCACCTCAACGATGGACGCAACTACCTGAAATCCGGCAACAAGCAGTACGACCTGATCGTCTACGCACTGGTCGATTCGCTGGTGCTGCACAGCGGCTACAGCAACATCCGTCTCGAGAGTTACCTGTTCACCAGGCAGGCGATGGACGACGTGAGGAAGCGGCTCAGGCCGGGCGGCATGTTCGTCATGTACAACTACTTCCGCCAGGGCTGGATCGTGTCGCGGCTGCAGAACTCCGTGCGAGCCGCCTTCGGCGAGGAGGCGATCGTCCTCAATTTGCCAAGCCGTGACCGGCTGAGCCCGGACGACAACCTCGGCGGCGATTTCACCATGTTGATCGCCGGCGCGAACCGTCACATCCGCGATGCCTTTTCGGGTCACCCGGAATACTGGCTTCGTCTCCGCGGCCCATTCGATGCACAGACGCCGAACGGCTTCGAGTATCCATCGACCGCTGATCGAGATGGATGGCGGGCACTGCCGAACGAAGAGCGCATCAGCAGTGCGTGGCAGCAGTTCCGTCTGACACAGCTGAGCGCCTCTGGGAGCGACAACCGCCTGGCGACGGACGACTGGCCGATGCTCTACCTCCGCGAGCCGATGATCCCCGGGGTGAGCCTGCGAGGCGGCGCGGTGATGGCGGTGATCGCCGCGCTGCTGCTGACGCCGTTCCTGCGCCGCTCGTCC
>JADMIO011283467.1_pt1 | contig 17218 bp, 14 predicted proteins | sample 8958161 | NCBI WGS metagenome assembly JADMIO01 (sample SAMN16585339, study PRJNA669376) | soil metagenome | isolation source: Crop rotation soil | place: USA: Cullars Rotation, Alabama | collected 2011
TCATGCTCGTGCCGATCATCGCGAAAGCGCAGCCCGCCAACCCGCCGATCCTCAACGACGTCGGCATCGATCAGAAACTCGATGCCCAGGTTCCCGGCGATCTCACCTTCACGGATGAAAACGGCGCCACGGTTCAGCTCAGCCAGTACTACGGCAAGCGCCCAATGGTTCTGACTCTCGTCTACTACAAGTGCCCGATGCTCTGCACGATGGTGCTGAATGACCTGAACAAGGTCATGGGCGCCATGCCGATGAATGTCGGCGAACAATTCGACGTCGTCACCGTCAGCTTCGACCCGTCCGAAGGACCCGACCTGGCAGCAAAGAAGAAGCACCAGTACGTGCATTCCTACGGCCGGCCTCATGCACAGGAAGGTTGGCACTTCCTCACCGGCGATGAAGCGAACATCAAGAAACTCACCAGCACGGTTGGGTTCCGATACGCGTGGGATGAGAAGTGGAAACAATACGCCCACGCCAGCGGGATCATCGTGCTGACGCCGGATGGAAAAGTCAGCCGGTACTTCTATGGTGTGGAATATTCGGCTCAGGATCTGAGACTGGCACTCGCCGAGGCGAACCAGGGCAAGATCTCCATGCCCGCCGAGCAGATCCTGCTCTATTGCTTCCACTATGACCCGACGACGGGTAAGTACAGCCTGATTGTGACTCGGTTTGTACAACTCGGCGCGATTCTCACGATGGGCGCGCTGGGGACGTTCTGGTTGGTGATGTATCGACAGTCGAAGAGAAACGCCGCGACCAAGGTCGCGGGCTAAACGATGAGATAAATGGACACGCAGTTTCAAATTATCCCTGACCAGGCGTCCACTATCGCACCGCAGGTGGATGCGCTGTTCTACTTCCTGACCGCGGTCACCGCGTTCTTCACGGTCGGCATCTTTCTGGCGATCCTGTACCTCGGCCTCAAATACCGCCGCCGCCCGGGGATCAAGCCGCAGGTCGTCCATACCAATACGCAGCTCGAAATCGCCTGGACCGTGATTCCGCTGGTTCTCTGCCTGTTCATGTTCGGATGGGCGGCCAAGTTGTATGTGCAGATGGAGACGCCCCCCAAAGACGCGACCGAGATCAACGTCATCGGCAAGCAGTGGATGTGGAAAGTTCAGCATCCCGAAGGGCCGCGTGAGATCAACACCCTGCACGTTCCCGTCGGCCGGCCGATCAAGTTGACGATGACCTCGCAGGATGTGATCCACAGCTTTTACATCCCCGCGTTCCGCACCAAGCAGGACGTCGTGCCGGGCCGATACACGCAGGAATGGTTCGTGCCGACCAAGGTCGGCGAATATCACCTGTTCTGCGCCGAATACTGCGGCGCCCAGCACTCGGGAATGATCGGCAGCGTCATCGTGATGGGGCAGAGCGAATATCAATCCTGGCTCAGCGGGATCAGTCCCAATGTCCCGATGGTGCTCTCGGGCGAGAAACTCTTCGCAGAGAAGCAGTGCAACACCTGTCACGGCCAGCGCGCTCCAACTCTTGCCGGTGTGTTCGGCCGGCGGGTTCAATTGAACGACGGTTCGACCGTCGTCGCAGATGAGAACTATCTCCGCGAGTCGATCCTTCAACCGAATGCCAAGATGGTCGCCGGCTATCCGCCGATCATGCCGACGTACCAGGGACAACTGACTGAAGAGCAGATTACCGAACTGATTGCTTACATGAAGTCGCTGAAAGACGCGACGACTCAGCCGTCGCAGTAGATTGGAGATTTTGGATTTTGGATTTTGGATTGCGGATTTCTGCAATCCAAAATCCGAAATTGAAAATCGAAAATAAAATGACCTCGATCCCCTACATCCCCGCACAAGAGCAGGAAGAAACGTATCTCAACGCGCGCTTGACCATCAAGTCGTGGCTGCTCACCGTCGATCACAAGCGCATCGCGGTTCTTTACTTCCTTACCGTCACTTTCTTCTTCCTGATCGGCGGCGCTGCCGCGGTGATGATCCGGCTGGAGTTGATGACCCCCGCTGGCGACCTCGTCCAAGCCGACACCTACAACAAGCTCTTCACCGCGCACGGCGTGATCATGGTCTTTTTCTTCATGATCCCGTCGATCCCCGCAACCCTGGGCAACTTCCTCATCCCGCTCATGCTCGGAGCGAAGGATCTGGCGTTTCCCAAGATCAACCTGACAAGCTGGTATCTCTTCGTCGCCGGCGGCATCCTCGCCATCACCGCGCTGGTGATGGGTGGCGTGGATACGGGATGGACGTTTTACACGCCTTACTCATCCGTCTATTCCAACGGCTATGTGGTGCTGACGATTCTCGGCGCGTTTTTAGCTGGATTCAGCTCGATTCTCACCGGCCTGAACTTCATCGTCACGGTTCACAAGATGCGTGCCCCGGGCATGACGTGGTTCCGCATGCCTCTGTTCGTCTGGGCGCTTTATGCGACCAGCATCATCCAGATCCTTGGCACGCCGGTGGTCGCGATCACGCTGTCGCTGGTTGCGGTTGAGCGATTAGTGCACGTCGGCATCTTCAACCCGGCGCTGGGCGGGGATCCGATCCTCTTTCAGCACATGTTCTGGTTCTATTCGCACCCGGCCGTCTACATCATGATCCTCCCGGCGATGGGTGTGATCAGCGAACTGGTCGCAGCGTTCTCGCACAAGCGCGTGTATGGCTACGAGTTCGTCGCGTTCAGCTCGCTGGCGATCGCGGTCATCAGCTTCGTGGTCTGGGGACACCATATGTTCGTTACCGGCCAGTCGATCTATGCCGGCCTGATCTTCTCGATCCTCAGCTTCCTCGTTGCAGTGCCGTCGGCGGTGAAAGTCTTCAACTGGACCGCGACGCTTTACAAGGGTTCCGTCTCGCTTCGCACGCCGATGCTTTATGCCCTCGGTTTTATCGGCCTGTTCACGATCGGCGGACTGACCGGCCTTTTCCTCGCGTGCCTGTCGGTCGATATTCACGTGACCGACACGTACTTCATCGTCGCCCACTTCCACTACATCATGGTCGGCGGCACGGTGATGGCGTATCTGGGTGGCGTGCACTTCTGGTGGCCGAAGATCACCGGCAAGATGTATCCCGAATGGTGGGGACGATTTTCCGCCCTGCTGGTCTTCGTCGGATTCAATCTCACGTTCTTCCCCCAGTTCATGGCCGGCTATCTTGGCATGCCGCGGCGCTATCACGCGTATGCAGAGGAATTCCAAGTCTACAACGTGATGAGCACCGCCGGCGCTTCGATCCTGGCGGTCGGTTATCTGTTGCCGCTCACTTACCTCACCTGGTCTCTGTGGTGGGGCAAGGATGCATCGTCCAATCCGTGGGGCGCTGCTGGTTTGGAATGGCAGACGACATCGCCGCCGCCAACCTTCAACTTTGACGAAACGCCGGTGGTCACCGCCGAAGCGTACGACTACGAACACATTGAGGTGCCCGTTGACTGACGTACCCGCCAATCTCAACGCACAAGATCACGGGCACGCGCATGGCCATGGCCACGGCGATGGGCTGGTCGCTCACCATTTCGACGACGCCCAGCAACAGCACGATGCGATCGAGCTGGGAATGTGGTCGTTCCTCGCACAGGAAGTCCTGTTCTTCGGCGGGCTGTTCCTCGCGTATCTGCTGTATCGCTTCCAGTATCCCGAACAATTCGCCGAAGGATCCGAGCATCTGAACAAGTGGCTGGGCCTGGTCAACACGCTGGTCCTGCTGACCAGCAGCTTGACGATGGCCCTGGCAGTGCACGGGGCCAAGGTGAACGACAAGAAAGCCCTGTTCCGTTATCTCACCGCCACGCTCGTGCTGGGATTCATGTTCCTTGGCGTCAAAGCCGTCGAATGGACGGCGGATTATCACGAGCACTTAATCCCCGGGCGGTTCTTCGGATTCGATTACGCCGAATACCTCAAAGGCCGCTCGCCCGAAGTCGGCGAGCACGTGCAGCTGTTCATGTTCATCTACTTCTGCATGACCGGTCTGCACGCGATCCACATGGTCGTCGGCATGGCGATCCTGGCGGTTATCGCATGGTGGGCGTTCCGCGGAACAACCTCCCTCAAACAAGCGAACTTCGTCGAGATGATGGGCCTGTACTGGCACTTCGTCGATATCGTCTGGATTTTCCTGTTCCCGTTCCTTTACCTGATCAAGCCATGAGTCACGACGCGCCTAAATCTTCCGAAGAGCCCAGCCGAACGACCGAAGCGATCGTGCATGGTGATTCACATGGCGGACATCACAATCCGTTCAAAGAATACTTCATGGTCTACGCGGCTCTGCTGATCCTGCTGGTCGTGACCTACGGCGCAACCTACCTGCCGACGTCCGAGCCATGGAGTTTCCTGATCGCCCTGCTGATCGCGGTCATCAAGGCCGTGCTGGTCATCCTCTTCTTCATGCACGTAAAAGATGCGTCGCGCGTCACGTGGCTGTTCTGCGGATGCTCGTTCCTGTGGCTGGTGATCATGCTGGTGCTGACGTTCAGCGATTACATGACCCGCGTGAAAGTCGGCGGCCACACCGACGCCCAGGCCGGGACTGCACCTGCACAGGTCGCCAGCGAACACTGACCATCGCCTCTCATCAATCCAATGCCTCGAACCAGCGCCGGCATCCTCATGTATCGGCGACGATCCGGTGAGATCCAGGTGCTTCTCGTCCATCCCGGCGGGCCCTTCTGGAAGAACAAAGACCTCGGCGCCTGGTCCATTCCTAAGGGTGAGCCTAATGATGGCGAAGACCTTCGTCTCGCCGCCCAGCGAGAATTCGCCGAAGAAACTGGCACGTCTGTTACCGGCGATTTCCTGAAACTCACCCCAGTTAAACAGAAAGCCGGCAAGACCGTCCACGCCTGGGCCGTCGAAGGCGACATCGACACCGCCGGCATCAAGAGCAACATGATGAGCCTCGAATGGCCGCCGCGTTCCGGCAAGCAGATCCAGATCCCGGAAGTCGATCGTGCAGAATTCTTTGACCTTCCGACCGCAAAGACCAAAATCAATCCCGCTCAGGCGGCTCTCATCCAGGAGCTGGCTGAGAAACTGAGGTGAGAGAGATGCGACGAGAAGGAGAACGAACCCCATGATCTTTTCCTCTTGGCGCCTTGGCGCCCTGGCGTGCTTGGCGCTGCTGTTCATTTACTCCCCAGCCCGCGCCGACTGGCCCGCGCGTGTCTTCATCCCCTACATGTACCTCGGCGCCGGCGACGATTTTAAGCTTACCGATTGCGACGACGCCTGCGGGCAGAAGACCTACACGCTGGCGTTCATCATCGCCGGCAAGGACGGCAATCCCGCGTGGGATGGGCGATGGGCTTTGGACGAAAATCGCTACGCCGACCAGATCGATGCCATCCGCAAACGCGGCGGCGATGTCGTCATCAGCTTCGGCGGAGAAGCCGGCAAGGAGATCGCGCTCGTCGAGCCCGATGTCGAGAAGCTCCAGAAGAAGTACGAGGACGTGATCGACCGCTACAAGTTCACCTGGCTGGACTTTGACATCGAAGGCAAGGCGATGAAAGACCACGACGCCAACCATCGCCGCAATACCTGCATCAAGAACCTGCAGGCCAAGTATCCCGGCCTGGTCGTTTCATTCACCGTGCCGGTCGATCCCGACGGCATGAACGCCGAGTCGATCAAGATGATGACCGACGCCAAAGAGCAAGGCGTGAAGATCCACTCGGCCAACATCATGACCATGTACTTCGGCCCGAAGTTCAACAAGAAGATGAGCATGGTCGAGATGTGCACCGCCAGCGCCAACAAAGCGCACGAGCAGACGACGGCGATCGATCCCGCGATCCAGATCGGCCTGTGCCCGATGATCGGTCATAACGGCGAGATGAAGGAAGACTTCACCGTCGATGACGCCAAACAACTCGCCGATTGGTCGCTCAAACAGCCGTGGATTTGCAGTTTGAGCTTCTGGTGCTCCAACCGCGACGCTAAGGCGGCGGCGAAGAAGAACGGCAACACCGAAAGCGGGGTTACTCAGCAACCCTGGGACTTCAGCAAGGCGTTTCAGGCGTTCGCGGCTCATCCCTGACATGGGCTTCCGGCCCATGCGCGACTGCTCGCAGGGGCCAGAGGCCCGTGTCACGGTGAATCGTTTGCCCTGATTCTGCAGTCGAATATTCATTGACGACTCACAGAATCGGTCTACGATCCCGCCGTGCACCGACGACGTTTGACTGTTGCCATCGACTCGCTTGAGCCGCGCACCCTCTTCGCAGCGCCGACGATTCTCTCCGAAACCTTCCGCGCCGACGGAGCGCCCGCGATCGTCGTTCAGTTCAGCACCGACGTCAGCGCCAGCATCGACGCGTCGACGCTGATTCTTCAGGACGTCAACAACCTCACCACTTTCCAGGTCACCACAAGCAGCACAACGAACCAGATCAGCTTCGCCTGGGACGCCGCCACCAATACCGCGACCTGGACGTTCCCCAAGTACACCAAGGCGCTTCCCGACAGCAACTATCGCGCGATCCTCTACGGCGAGCGCGTGACCGACAGCACCGGCACGCCGATGGCCAGCGACTCAACGTTCAACTTCTGCGTCTACAACGGCGACACCAACGGCGACGGCAAGGTCAATGCGATCGACTTCAACGCACTCGCCGCCAACTACGGCAAGAGCGCTCGCGTCTATTCCCAGGGCGACCTCGATCTGAACGGAGCCGTCAACAGCGCCGACTTCACCAAGCTCGCCCAGCGGTTCAACACAGTTTCGCCTGCCGTTCCCCCCACGCCGCGACGTTGGGATGTCGTCACCTTCAACAACAACGGCGGATCCGATCGCTACACGCAGGCGATGTTCAACGTTCACAACACCCCAGAGCCTGGCGGGATGATGTTCTTCATGGGCGGCGATTCGCATCGCAGCGAAATCCTCGCGCAGGGCAACAGGCTCGCCATCTACTACAACAACTTCAACGCCGACCAGCAGATCGCCGACCCCAACATCATGATCAACCGCATCCAGACCGACTGGAGCGTCAAGCTGTTCACCACCACCGGCATCCAACCGACGTGGGTCGCGCTGAATGAAATCTCGCCAAGCCTGTGGCCAAGTTCCCAGCAGTATCGCGACTGGGTGAAGACCGTCGTGCACACGCTGCACGTGAAGTACGGCCACGAGGTGATGGTCTTCTCGCCTTTCGCCAATCCATCCGACAATTCCGCCGATTGGAAAGCGCTCACCAAGGACGCCTACATCGGCGTCGAGAATTATCTCAGCGGCGTCGACATGAAGAACCACGACTTCTCGGTCGATTGGGCCAAAGCCCAGTACGCGTGGTCGATCACGGCTTTCGGAAACGTCGGCGTTCCCGCCTCGCGCCTGATCGAGACCGAGGAGTATGCCATGACCGACAGCACCACGACCGGCTGGGGCCGCGGCGGCGTCACCGACGCCGAGTGGGATCTCACCATCATCAACCGCTCCACCGCAATCCACCAGACCAACTACTTCGCCTCCTGCGGCTACGCGTGGGGCAAAAACGCCATGCTCGAGCCGGAGACCGATCAGATCCATTTCATCCAGACGTATCGGGCACAGGCGCTGCCCTAGGGCCTGTCTCACCTCTTTAGGCGATTGGCGATGACGATGTCGAATCTGATATGACCATGCACTCCACGAGGAGCGGTCATGAGCTTCGAGCCACAGAAGTTTTTCATCGGCCTGATGGATTTCTTCACGATCCTTCTGCCGGGAGCGGTGCTGACCTATTTTCTGAAGGATGATCTCGGCGAAAGCGCACTTGGGGATCGCTATTGCGATTTGGAAGGCACTAAGGGATGGATCGCGTTTCTTGTCGCAAGTTATCTGTTGGGCCACTTTGTTTTCTTTTTAGCTTCGTTACTGGATGACATTGTGTATGACCCGATCCGTAATGGGACGCAAGGGAGCCAAGTAAGGAAACTCGCGTCCGGCAAGCCGCGGTCCTGGTGGTTCTTTCGAATGCTCGCCCGCTGTTTCAAGCTGAGCAAGCGAGATGATGATGCCGTGAATAATGTGGTGACCCTCAAAGACCGCCGCCTTGCACCGCTGGGAGCAAGCGATGCAATCAATGCCTTCCAATGGTGCAAAGCACAGTTCGTGCTCAAACATCGCGATGCCATGGCAGCGGTGCAGCGCTTCGAAGCCGACTCCAAGTTTTTTCGCAGTCTTTTCGTCGTCATGCTCGCGGTGATGAGCTGGAACATTTACAAGCACGACCGCAGCGTCTGGATTTTCTGCGCTGTCCTCATGTTCCTGGCGCTGATCCGGTACATCGAACAACGGACCAAGGCAACCACGCAGGCGTATTGGTTCATTCTTACTTTGCAAGGAAACAAAAAAACCCCGGCGACGCAAAGCCACTCGGGACCGACTCATGCCGGCGGCGTCGTCTATCGAAAGACCAAAAAGGAAATCAAGTATCTGTTCGTGCAACCGACAAACCGAGAATCGAAATTGGTCTTGCCCAAAGGGCACATCAACACCAGCGAAGAGCCACGCCACGCCGCCGTTCGCGAGGTATGGGAAGAAGCTGGCGTTTGCGGACGCATCATTAAGAAACTCCAGCCTGTGAGCTATCTTTTGGATGGCGAAAAAGTAGTCGTTCAGTTCTATCTGATGGAATTTTCCGGTAGAGCTCGAACAAAGGAAAAGCGCGATCCCGTTTGGGAATCATACGACGACGCTTTCAAGTCGCTGCACAAGGAAACTGCCGAAGTGCTTACCAACGCTAACAAAGAACTGGCGGGACTCGTCGGTTTGCCTTAACCTTGCGTCGACCCCCAGGGAACTTCACATGGCCGCGGGCGCGGAGAATGCAACGATCCTTCTGCACCGACTCGAAGCTGGCGAATCCGCCGCTGCCGAGCAATTGCTTCCATTGCTTTATGACGAGCTGAAGGCGATCGCCCGTCGCCAGTTTCGCGGCCAGCCCGAGGGACACACGCTCCAGGCGACGGTCCTGGTTCACGAAGCATTCCTTCGCCTCATCGGCCGGCCGGCCAGCAGCTGGCAGGATCGCAAGCACTTCTTCGCTGTCGCGGCAACCGCGATGCGGCAGATCCTGGTCAATCACGCCCGCGCCAAGAACGCCGAGAAGCGCGGCGGCGGCGGGCAACGCCTCATGCTCGACGAAAACGCCATCGCCTCCAAAGACGCCGGCCTCGATGTCCTCGACCTGCACGAGGCGCTGGAGAAGCTCAACACCATCGACCCGCGCAAGGGCCGCGTGGTCGAGCTTCGCTTCTTCGCCGGCCTCACCGTCCCCGAAGTCGCCGACGTAATGCAGCTGTCGGTGACCACGATCGAATCCGAATGGCGAGCGGCGCGAGCGTGGCTGGCGACGTCGCTGTCGAAGTGACACGGCAAATTCCTTGCATATAGAAATCGGTGGCTTCGATTGGGGATTTTTTGTTTCGCGCGTCCAACCCTCCGTCGTCGCGTACGATCGCCACTTTGTTCCTTTCGAGCGCGCTGCGAGGCGAACGTGCGCGAACATTTCCGAACATCTGGTGGCTTTTGGCGAGTCGCCCAACAGGCAGGATTTGGAGAAAACTATTTGATTGCCAAAGAACGATCCCAGCGCGCAGTTCGCGCGCTCTATAAACTCGGAGGCGCTGCGCGAAAGTGGCTCGAAATTGATGCGCTTCGGCCCCCAACCCCTCATAGCTGTTCAAAATCGAAGAATAAATTCTGCATTCTCGCGATTTTTTCTTCCGCGCGCGCTGCGCAACGGTGAGCGCGATGCGCAGCGCGCCAGCACAATCGCGCATGCCACCATATCCGGCTCTGGCACGATGGTTCCCACCACCGGCGATCCCAGCGCGGGCTGGTTGAAGTTGGTTCCCAGCGCGGTGAAGTCCAGGCCGTTCACGCTGCCATCGTAATTGAAGTCTCCCTGCGTCCAGAATTTTCCAGTTGAGCCGCCAAAGTTCTTTGCCAGCGCGTTGAAGTCCAGCGCATTCACCTTGCCATCGAGATTGGCGTCGCCAGCATAGGTGTAGGCCACCAGCACGCTTGCCGTGCCAACACTCTGCCCTTTGAAAAGGGTCACGCCCAGCGTCGATGCCTCGCCATAGCCGAGCGCCGTTTTGTGGCTGGAGGGGTTGTTGATGGCAGTCGAGCTGATGATTCCCGAGGCGTTCCCCGTGGCGCCGTTGTAGCTGCCGTTCTTGATCAGCGTTGCGATGCCATTCAGCGGAGAACTGCCGGAATAATCAACGATCATGGCGTTGTCGGTCAGATCAATGCCGCCACTGATGATGGAAAGCCCGGTACAGCGCAGCACTTTTCCTCCGCCGCTGCCCACGTGCAGTTGCGCGCCGTTGTCAATGTAGATGCTTCCCGGGATGAAAGTGCCGCCCTGATAAGAGAACAGCGTGCTGGCTGAGCCGGTGAGCGTCATGCCGTAACAGTCCAGGAGGCCGCCCGAAAGGATATGTTTGCCGTGCACCTGGTAGGGCCCGTGGGCGGGTCCGACAAAGAGCTGCCCGCCAGTCTGATTGAATGTCCCGTTCAGATTGAAACCCCCGAGATTGGCAACCCCGGTCCCGCTGAGATTGAAGGTGCTATCGACTTCGGCAAGTGGCGCACTGAGCGCGCCTGCGCTCATGTTGAACGTGCTGGACCCCTCGACCAGCAGATACGAGGATGTTCCGGTGAGGCTGACCGTCCCCCCGCTCTGGTTGACCACCGAAGCCACCAGCGTGGTCAGATTCCCGCCGACTTGAAGACGCCCCTGTCCGGCCACTTGCAGCGGCGGTTTTCCGAAGACGTTGAGGGTTCCGGATGTGGGGATTAAAACAAGGTCGGGATTACCAACGTAGACATCGCCGCTGACGTTCACGAAACCATCGGCCATGCCGTTATGTTCAAGATCGAGCGTATCACCCAGATAGATTTCCAGAAGCGCCGGATTGCCGACGGGGCCGAGCACATGGCAAGTTGCGTTGGAGAAGTAATCGATAATCGCACTGTCGCCTGTGCCGGGCGCGCCGGAGGGATCCCAGTTGGGGCCGTTGTTCCACGTGCCATTGGGGACGGCCCAGTGATACTCTGTCGCCAGCGCCGGCATGCACACCAATCCCGCCGACGCCGCCATGGCCAGAATCCGGATCACTCGCGCGCGAGATGAAGTCACGGCCACCTCCATTATCGAGCCGATGCAGCGTCCCCCGATGAGGGGGGACAGTCTACCCGCATAACGCGTCAACCGCGCATGGAAAATCCCGTTCAATTCGATGGGTCACCATGGAAAGCGGAATCTACTCGTTCCGATACGCCCGCAGCATGTGATGCACCATCAGCTCGAACGTCTGCTGCCAGTCGTGGCTGATCTGGTCGTTCCAGTCGTCGGCGCACAAGTTCGCAAACGTATCGACCAACGCGTCGCAGATGTGGGGATAGAACTCCGCCTTGACGGCGCGCTCCTGGTGGCGGCGGCCCAGATCGACCAGGGCGATGCGCAGCTTCTGGGGTTCGTGAAGGTGGGCGATCAGCCAGTGCAGCATTCGCGCAAACTGGTGCTTGACCTGTCTCAGGTCGTCGGGGAAGAGTCCGCGGAGATTCGGGGCGCGATCGAACAGGCGCGTGAAGAGCAGATCGGGCATGCGATCGCCGGCGGAAAGGATGTGCTCGTAATTGCGGGTGAGGCGGCGGATGAGGTCCAGGTCGATCGGCGCCGGTGCCGCACGCCCTTTATGCATCGAAGCCAGCGGATGCGACCAGACGTTCATTGGACTGCCTCGGACCGAACTCTTTCTCCACCAACCCTGTCTTCCACATCGGCTCGTTTAGCCCGCGAGCTTGCTCGCGGTCACCCCGCCGCGAGCAAGCTCGCGGGCTAAACGGAGTTCGTCCTCGCGGCGCAGAATACGGGACGCTACAATTCCAAACACGTATCGCGGGTAGAAACCTTTAAATTCTGGTTTTTCTTAACCGCGCATCTCGCCGGGCCGGGACCTGTGTAATGGACGACACCGAACGCGAAAGATTAGCGATGCAGGTCTTTTCCGAGATCTGCGTTCTTGCCGAAGCGGATCGCACCGCGGCGCTGGATTCGCGCTGTGCCACCGATCAGGCTTTGCGGCAGCGCGTGGCGGCGATGTTGCAAGCGGATGTCGCCCCGCCAGAATCCCTCACGCCCAAGGCGGTAGAACGTTTTCTTCAGACGGAAATCGGGCATGTCGCCGGGACAACCTCCGCCGATCAGCCCCTCCCCGGCGATTCGCTTCGCAACGATTACCGCCTCCTGCGAATCCTGGGTGAAGGGGGAATGGCGACGGTTTATGAGGCCGAGCAGCAACACCCCCGCCGGCTTGTCGCGATCAAGATCGTGCGCGGCGGATCGTTCTCGGCCGAGCTGCGACAGCGGTTTGAATACGAAGCGCAGGTATTAGCAAAGCTGCAGCATCCGAACATCGCACAACTGTACGAAGCCGACACCCAGCCCGACGGGGCGAGCGTGTGCGCGTACCTGGCGATGGAGCTGGTTCGAGGCATGGCGATCGATGAATACGTCGAGAAGAAATTCCTCAACATCCGCCAGCGCGTGCAGCTTCTGTTGCGCGTGTGCGATGCGGTGGAGTACGCGCATCGCATGGGCATTCTTCATCGCGATCTCAAGCCGGCCAACATCCTCGTTCAGGAGGATGGCCAGCCGAAGATCCTGGACTTTGGGGTCGCCCGCGCTATCGACCGGGATGAGAAGCTGGCAACGGTGCTCACGTCCGCGGGCCAGGTCATCGGCACGTTGCCGTATATGAGCCCGGAAGTCGTGCAAGGAACGGGGATGGCGGACACACGCGCGGATGTCTACGCGCTGGGTGTACTGTTGTACAAGCTGTTGACCGGCGAGTTGCCGGTGAACGTATCGGATTGCGGGATTGCTGAGGCAGCACGCCGGATCTGCAACGACATTCCACCAGCGCCCAGCACGCACGAGCGAACCCTTCGCGGGGATCTGGATGTGATCGTCGGCAAGGCACTGGAGAAGGATGCGGAGCGGCGCTATCGCAGCGTGCAATCGCTCGCCGCGGATTTGCGGCGATATCTCGAAGGGCGTGCGATCGAAGCGCGGGGCGGATCGTCACTTTATGTGTTTCGCAAAGCGATCTGGCGATATCGGCAGATCGCCGCGATCGCCGGCGCGTTCATCGGGATCATCATCGCGTTCGCGGTCTATGCTGCCTATCAGGCGCGGAAGAATCATGACCTGGCCAACCAGGCGGCGGAATCGCGCGACAGCGCGGTCGCAGCACGCGATGCCGCGGCGAAGAACGCTGAGCAACTTCGTCACTCGCTGTATCTCAGCAACATCGGATTCGCCCAGGCAGCACTGGAGACGAATGACGTTGGACGCGTGTTTCCGCTCCTGGACGGATGCCCGGAGGATCTTCGTGGATGGGAATGGGGATATTTACGCGCACTGTCCGATCGAAGCGAGCGGACGTGGCAGACGGCGACGCGCGATCCGCGCGCCGTGGACATCACGCCCGATCATTCGCGCATCGCGCTGGGCGGCGAGGGATGTGCAGCAGTGTTCGATTACGCGACGCACGAGACAATCTACAAACGCGACTTTGAGTCGGGCCCGACCGCAGTGGCGATCAGCCCGGACGGGCGATATCTGGCCTGTGGCCCGCGAATGGATGAGATGTTTCTTGTCGACCTGACAACGAAGCAGGATCTGTGGAGTCCCCCGCCGCCAACGTCGCGGCCGGCGTATTCGCTTTTACGGCGCTTGCGGGTGCTGCGCTTCAGTCCCGATGGCAAAACGATCGCCAGCGCCGGATTCGACGGTCATATACGTTTCCGCGACACGCTCAGCGGCGAATTGCAACATGACATCAACGCAAAGAGTCTGTCGGTTTTGTGCCTGGCCTTTACCCGCGACGGACAGTCCATTATCGGCGGCGATGACAGCAGGCACCTGGGCATGTGGCGGATCAGCGATGGAAAGATCCTTCACGAAGACCGCACCCACGACGGCTCGATCGCCTGCGTCTCATTCAACGACGATCAATCGCTGCTTGCCAGCAGCGCCAGCGACGGGCGCGTGATCATTCGCAAAGCATCCGATTGGTCGGAAGTAAAGACATTGAACGCCGGCAAGACGATCGTGTGGTCGTGTGCGTTTTCTCCCGACGGGAAGACCGTTGCTGCGGGATCGGACGACAATCTCCTGCGCGTGTGGAATCTGGACAGCGACGCAGCGCCCATGATCCTGCGCGGCCATGCTGACACGGTTGGCTTCGCCTGTTTTGAGCCGAAGGCGCACACGCTCACCTCCGTCGCCGCGGATGGCATGGTCAAGCAGTGGAACATGGATCGGATCGAGCCGTTCAGCGTGATTCCGATCGAGGGTGCTGCGACGTTCGTGACCTTATTTACGCCGGACAACAAACGCGTGTTGATCGCCTGCAACGACGGCTCGATCCGCTGCTGGGATCGCGCCATGTGGAAGCAGATCTGGAAATACGAAGGGCCACGAACGTCGCCGCGCGGGTTGTCGCTCGATAAACAACACGGCCGACTTGCCTGCTCGGGCGATGACAACGTTGTCCGCTTGATCGATGTGGCCGATGGACACAAACTTCAAGAGCTGAAGATCGATGCGAAGGAAGTTCAATCGGTCGCGTTCTCCGCGGATGGAAATCGGATGGTGACCGGCGATGCGAACGGCGATCTGAAACAGTGGAACGTCGAAACGCTTCCCGCCACGCTGCTTCGCACGATTCGCAGCCATGACGGAACTATCTCGTCATTGGCAATCGCGCCAGACGGCGTGCACATCGTCACCGGCGGCGCCGATGGATGGGTCAAGCTCTGGTCGATCGACAATGAAAAGCCGCTGGCGACGTTCCACCCCAACGGCCTGACGGTTCGCGATCTTCAATACGACTCGGCCGGCAAGACGCTGGCCGTTGCTAAAGGGGACGGGGTGATCTTCGTCCTCGACGGCCAAACGCTGCGCGTCACGCACGAGCTTCGCGGCCACCAGGGATCGGTCAATGGCCTGGTGTTCCAGCCCGGCACGTCGCGCCTGGCCAGCGGCGGAGTCGATCGAACCGTGCGCATCTGGGATGTCAACAGTGCTGCGCAGATCCTCACGCTTCGCGGGCATCGACGGCCGTTGGAACATCTCGCATTCAGTCCTGACGGCGCAACGCTCGCGTCGTCGAGTCTGGATGGAACGGTGCAACTGTGGGATTCGCGGGTCGCTCCGAGCGAAATGAAATGAAGGACCTGGCCGAGGGAACCAGATCCTTCACTTCGCATCGGGATGATTTGACTGAGTCAGGCAATAGTCAGCTTCAGGATGCCGGCCAGCGTCAGTGCAGACTTATCCGTAATGATCTGCTGATTGGCATCAAGATCCGTAATCAGCGTGGCGTTGAACGTGCTGGCTTTTTTGAGCAGCGTGATGTTCTTGACCATCGCATTGAGCGTGGGGTTTCCCTTGCTGTCGAAGGCGCCAAACCCGCGGGTGGTGTACGTGCGGCGAATGAAATCTTCAAAGCTTGCGTACGCCCCGCCGGGCACGAGCGTCTCGACGGTATTGGCGACGATCTCTTCGTTCTGGTTGTCGTCCTTGTCCTGGTGAACATAGCACTTTTCATATCGTCAAAAGATTATCTTATCTTTTGATAAATGCAAAACACGCACCTTAGGATCCGAATTTGTGAACAGATTACGGGGTCGTGGGCAGGGCGCCGTTTTTATCGAGCCGGCCCTTATATCCCCACTTTTCCAGGTAATAGTCCGCCGGCTTGAACTCATCCCCCGCCTTGGCCAGCTTCTCATTCAGCAGCGCATCGAGCGTCGCCTGGGTCTTGGCATGCTCGGGATCTGCAACCAGGTTCTTCTGCTGGTATGGATCGGCCTGGTTGTCATAGAACAACCATGGCCCTTTCAGCTCACGCACATAGGTATAGCGAGACGTGCGAATCCCCCGCCATTCCCGGCCTCCAATCGCTCTATTGAACTCGGCAAAAGGCGAAACACATTCGAGCAGCGCGACGTCGTCCGGATTCGGATTATCGCCGCCTTTCATGTAGCCGCTGTAGTCCAGGCCCTGCGCCGTAGACGGAATGGCGAGCCCGCAGAACCCGAGGATCGTCGGCATGATGTCTTCCGTAGCGATCGGCGTGTCGATGTGTTTGGGTTGCAGCGATCCCGGTAAATTCCAAAGCATCGGCACGCGCGCGGATTCATCCCACGGCCGCTGCTTGCGATTGAAGCCGTGGGAAAAGAGCATTTCGCCGTGGTCGGAGCTAAAGATAAGGATCGTATTGTCCTCGATTCCCGCGTCGTGGATCGTTTGCCGGAGTTTGCCCAGGCATGAATCCAACGCGCTGATGTGCGCGTAATATCCGGCGGCATCTTTGTTCGCGGCATCGAAATAAACCTCCGGCACGTTGGGCCGAAGCTGAATCTTCGTCAGATCGTACATCGACTTGAATTCCGCCGGGGCTGTGTTGAACGGATTGTGCGGGGGGCCCCACCAGAGGCACAGGAAGAACGGCCCGCCAGCTTTGACGCGGTCGCGAATGTATTGCCGCGCGTCGGTTGTCTGCGCGATCGCATCATAGCCGTCCCATTCCATCGGCGCAGGATTGTTGGCGAAATAGATTGAATGGTTGTACGCGTGCGTACACTCACACGCCTTCCAGTATTTGAACCCCTGCCGATTCTCCGGAGGAATAAACGAAAGCCTGCCGCGACCATTGAGATGCCACTTGCCGATCAGGGCCGTGTCATACCCGTTCTGCGCGAGAATCTTCGGCAGTGTGACCGCATCGTCCGACAGATGCGCGTCGTTGATGAAGATTCCGTGTTTGGTCGAGCGCTGTCCCGTGAGAATCGACGCCCTGCACGGGCTGCACACCGGATTGCTGGAGACGGCGTTGGTGAAGTTGACGCTGACCTTCTCCATCGCGTCGAGGTTCGGGGTTTTCACATTCGGATCGCCAGCGTATCCCGTCGCCTGGGCACGCCATTGATCGGCGAGGACGAAGATGACGTTGGGCCGTGTCGTACCGGCGGCCAGCGAGGCGCTCGTCAATAGCGACATCGTGATGAGTACCAGGAATTGCATCGTGCGAATCTTGGACTTATCCATGCATACGGTCAATCATGTCTGCCATGAGGATCCTGGTCACCGGAAGTTCTTTCCAGCACATTGGGATCCTAAGCTTAGAATTCCACGTGGACAAGTTGTCGCG
>JADMIO010909335.1_pt1 | contig 17215 bp, 16 predicted proteins | sample 8958161 | NCBI WGS metagenome assembly JADMIO01 (sample SAMN16585339, study PRJNA669376) | soil metagenome | isolation source: Crop rotation soil | place: USA: Cullars Rotation, Alabama | collected 2011
AGGTGAGCCAGTGTGATTACATTTGCGGCCTAACTGTGGCCAGTCCAGTTACGCTGGAGTCACTAGTATTTAGGTGACACTATAGAAGCGGCCGCGACAACTTGTCCACGTGGAATTCTAAGCTTAGGATCCCAATGTGCTGGAAAGCCCTTCAGGCGCTCGCCCGCTTTGTGGATTTCCTTAACGTGCCTGAGCAGTCGCTCGGCAGTGAGACCATTGGCGATGACCTGGCTTTTTGAATGATCGGTTATGGCAAGAAACTGATATCCCAGCGCCATCGCGGCGTGGGCCATTTCTTCAATGGAATTGGAGCCATCGGAGGCGGTGGTGTGCGAGTGCAGATCGCCGCGGATATCGGAGGAGGTGATGAGCCGGGGCAGCGCGCCGGCAACCGCCGCCTCGATTTCCCCGCGCGATTCGCGCATCTCCGGATCGATCCAGGGCAAGCCCAGCGCCTTGTACACATCCTGCTCGGTTTTGCTGGCGACAGGTTTGACCGCAGGCGCTTCGCCGGTTTTCTTCAAGGCCTTGTCGTATTCCGTAACCTTGTACAAGCCCCATTCATTGAGCGTGAGACCCTGGTCCTGCGCCCGCCCGCGGAGTTTGACGTTGTGGTCTTTCGATCCCGTGAAGTAGAGCAGCGCCGCCCCGAAGTTGTCGGCAGGAACGATGCGCAGATCGACCTGCAATCCCCCCGCCGTGAGCACACTCGCCTTGGTGATTCCCTGTCCCAGGATCTTCTGCACTTCCGGAAATTTGACGAACGCCTCGGCCACTTCAGCCGCCGCGGCAATGTCTTTCAGCGCGCAGATCAGATCGACATCGCCGATGGTATCGCGGCGCCGGCGCAGACTGCCGGCGACTTCCGCCTGCTTCACAGGCTTCATCGTCCGCAGCCGGGCGACAAGGCTCTCGGCAATGGGCATCGCCTCGCCGATCCCCATGCGCTGCGCCGCCTGCGAACGGATGGCGATTCCTTCCTTGATGGACTGAATCTTTTTCTCTCCGATGCCCTTCAGCCCTGCCAGCGCGCCGCTGTCGATCGCTTTGACCAGTTCTTCCAGGGTGGTGATGCTTCGTTCTTTCCACAACAGCGCGATGGTCTTGGGCCCCATCCCCGGTATTTGCAGCAGCGGCAGCAACCCTGCCGGCACGCTCGCCGCCACCTGATCGAAATCGGTGCTGCGCCCCGTCTTGACGAATTCAGTAATGATCCGGCAACTGGATTCGCCCAGCCCTTCGATATCGCGGAGCGTTTCTTCCTCGCACGCCTTGCGGATATCAACCGTCAGATCCTTCAGAATCCGACTGACCTTGGAAAACGCAATCGCCTTGAACGGACTCTCGCCTTTGATTTCCATCAGCGCGGCGAAAGTGGAGAAGAGATTGGAGAGGTCGTCGTTGAGGGACATGCCGGCAGTTTAAAGGCTTACAGCGAGCGTAACCAGACCTGAAAATCATCGATGACAGGCAACTGCATTTCGCGGCCTGATCGAAGAAGAAATCCTTCGAATTCCTTCATCGGGAGAAATGGAAAAGCAGCGCTGGTCAACGACGGAACATGGGCAACATAATAACATTCATCCGGTTCCAACCCTTTAGCAAGATCTTCACGGGAAAACGTGGTTGAACCGAGTGCCTCCACATGGATTTGGCGGCCGATTGCAATCAAGTCGATCATGAGCCCAAGCCGGCGTTTCCACCACTCGTGAATTGCCAGCGGGGGCATGATTTCCAGACTCCCATTATCGTAAGTCAGCCGAATCGGACGTTCGTCCAGATCAAATAGAAGATTCTGGTAAGTCGTCCACGAAATACCGTCCAGCACAATCTGCTGTAACGCGTCGGCTGGGTTGGGCGTTGTGGTGGTCATGGGCTTTCAAGAGCGTGGGTATTGTTCGCGTTCATCCTGCAGTTGGCAAGAAAAATGTTCGTGGTCCGGTGATCGCAATCCAGCCTGCGTCTTGCGCAATTCATGCGATCAGCCGGGTCGGGGAAACAACTGCGGCTCATCCGCCCGCTTCCCCTCGCTCCGCACATACCCCTTCCCCCGAAAATACTCCATCGCCTCACCCACATCCGCGAACACTTTTGTCGCGGTCTCGGTGATGAAAGGCGATGGCGTACTCTTTCCCTTCCACACCACGTAGACTTCCTTGCCCCCTTCGAAGGCGTGATGCAGTTCGCGCTCGACGCCGCTGGAGACTGCGGGGCGGCCGTTTGCGAGTTCGGGGATCAGGCTGACGATCATGTCGGATTGATCTACCATCTTGAAATCGCGGGCGTAGATCTGGCCGAGAATGTCGCCGCTGATTTGGGCGACGTCGGCAGTCTTCAATGTGATCGGGCCGTCGGCGCCCTGCACCTCAATTGTCGTGCGCCCTTCCTGCAATGCCTTCACCGCATCCATGTGGATGGCGAATTCGTCGACATCGGCCGGGTCAAAGCAGATGAGATGCTCATTCATTGCGCGCTTGAATGCATCGATTTCCGCCAACGTGTCGGGCATCCCCATCACATGGGTCATTGGAAACGAAAGATATGCTTTCTTCCGCCAGCGCTCGAAGATGAGCCGGTAGATCGTCTGCGTTGTCGGCACGCCGCGGCCCCGGCTGAGCATGAAGAACCGGCCATAGCCGCCGATCGCATTGGCGAGAATCTCGGTGGCCAGCAGTTCTTCTTCACGCCAGACCATGATGTCCTTGAGGGTGTGATCGATCTCGTGCTCGCGCAGAAGGCGCTGATGCACGCTCTCGACATTATCCACGATTGTCATGTACGCATCGGCCTTGAACGCCTTCATATGATCGAAATCGAAGGCGGCGAACAAGCCGTGCTTCCAGCGGAAAGTGGCATGCGTGTTGACGAGAATGTGCTCGTGCTTTTCCGCGATGCGCAGGATTTCCTTGAAGACCGATCTGCGGAGCGTGTTCAGCCGGCCGATGGGGATGTTGAGGATCCGCCCCGCCGGCACATCCGGCGCTTCGGCGTACATCATCTGACCGACATTGCAGACTTCCAGATCAATTTTCCGCGCGCGGGCCTCTGCCTTCACCGCTTCAAGGTAAGGCCCTTTGTCGACGCCGACTTGTCCGGTCACGATTGCGCGCATGTGGAACTCCGGGTGATGGAGGAGATTGTAGCATGGGGGAGTTGAGAAGGTACTTGGGAGCGTTTACCCGCGACCGAGCAGTCGAAGTTATTCTTCAGATTGCCTCCAAGCCAGGGTCAAGCAGCGCGACTGCTGCGAAGTGAAATCCGGGCCGGCACGGCGGTGCGATTTCCGCTGGAGCCGCGGCGCTGTGAGCCGCTTGACCCGGTATCGAGGTAGCTTTTGGAATCAAAGCAGCGTCTTGCATTGCTGCGGCGCGACGGGGACTTTCAATGCACAGCCTGCGGGACACCAGGAATTTTCTGCGAAATCGGGAGGTCCAACATGATCAAGGTAATTGCCAGAAGTGCGCACCGAACAACAATTCCGGAGCTTTGCAGATTACTTCCCCTTCGCCGCCGCTTTTTCCACAAACCGCCGCACCACGACCTTCTTGCCCTTGATCAGCGTATTCTGCGTTTCTCGGACGATTTGTTCGAGCAGTTGTTCCGGCACTTCCACGAGAGAATACTTGTCGTTGATCTCGATGGTGCCGAGGAGATTGCCTTTGATTCCGCCGCCGGTGATGGCGCCGACGATGTTCTGCGGGAGAACGCCGATGAGGCGGCCGGCGCCGATATAAATGCGACCCATCGGAATCTGGGAAGTGATGTCCTTTTCCTTCGATGGTGCAGGCGTGGTCGTGGAAGAGGGTGTGCGCGGGGTTGCGGGTGTTCGGGTGGGTGTGGGCGCGGGCCTGGCTTCTTCTTCGTCTTTATCGATATCGCCGCCGGTGGCCTGGTGGGCGAGTTTCACGGCGGCAAGGGCGATGTCCATCAGGTCGTGCTCCTGCGCCAGCGATTCCACGGCCACGCGGTAGTGTTCCAATCCACCCGCGAGAATCACTTCGCGCAGCGATGCCCGAGTCATCTCCAGCCGGCGGGCGCGAAGGTCGGCCACGGTCGGAACCTGGGCGAGCTCGATCTTCGCCTTGGTCTGCATCTCGAATTGCCGGAGCAATCTCGATTCGCGCGGATCGGCCAGCGTGATCGCAATCCCCTCGCGCCCGGCCCGGCCTACGCGTCCGATACGGTGCAGATAGGATTCGGGCGTGGTGGGCACATCGTAGTTGACGACCAGGGCGAGATGCTCGATGTCGAGCCCGCGCGCGGCGACATCCGTTGCGATGACAAGGTCGATCGAGCCATCGCGCAGTTTCTTGATCACGCGGGTGCGCTGGTCCTGTTCGATGCCGCCGTGGAGCGACTGGGCGCGGTAGCCTTGCGCGCTGAGTCTTTCGGTCAGGTTGTCGACCTCGGTGCGTGTGCGACAGAAGACCAGCGCCGAGGACGGATTTTCCATGTCGAGCACCCTGCCGAGCACTTCCAGTTTCTTGCCGCGCGGGACGATGTAGGCCGTCTGGCGGACTTTCGGGGCGGAACCCTTGGCGATGGGCTCGGATGCGATCTGGAGCCGGATCGGGTCCTTCATGTGGCGCTTGACCATCCCCGAGATGCGCGGCGGCAGCGTCGCCGAGAAGAAGACAGTCTGGCGCTCGGCCGGCGTTTCCGAAAGAATCGCTTCCAGATCGTCGGCAAATCCCATGTCCAGCATTTCATCCGCTTCATCCAGCGCGAGAATCGAAATTCCGCTCAGATCGAGCGTCTTGCGGTTGATGTGATCGACCGCCCTTCCCGGCGTCGCCACGACAATGTCCACCCCGCGCTGAAGCATCCGCGCCTGCTGCCCGAACGAATGTCCGCCGTAAATCGGCGCGACGGCGACCCTCAATCTCTGCCCGTATTTGTGCATGGCCTCGGCCACCTGCATCGCCAGTTCCCGCGTGGGCACCAGCACCAGCGCCATCGGCTTCGGGCGATCCGCCCCGCGTTCGGCAATCCGCTGCACGATCGGCAGCGCAAAGGCCGCCGTCTTCCCCGTTCCCGTCGCCGCCTGTCCGATGACATCCCGCCCCGCCAGCAGCGGCCCGATCGCCTCGCGCTGAATTGGCGTCGGTTCTTCATACCCCAACTCGCTCAGCGTGAGCACCAACTCGGAATGCAGGCCCAGGTTGTTAAATCCCTTGTTCGCTTCGGACACGGCTTCATGTTTCATTTCAATCCTGACAATTTCGATCGAGTGAGTTTGTTACGCGGGGAACGATCATCGGGACTGGCGGGGAGAAAACAACCGGGAGGGGACAAAAGCCTGGCGGAGCGTTGATCGATCGCAACCTGGCTCCTGGTCTTCTTGATAGCCGACGGCGGAAGCCTCGGTCTTTTCGATCCTTGGGTTCTGCGCGGAAACCGAGGCTTCTTAACTCGTATCGCCCGCGGCACCTTCCACTGTACTGGCGTCTCGCTTACTTGCGCTTCTTCGAATCCCGCGCACCGGCACGTTTCTCCGCTTTTCCTGCGCCTTTCCGACCCGCGAGTTTCTTCACGGAATCGGCATGCCCCGCCGACGCAATGCCGCGCTGGAGCACCGTCAGAACTTCAGCAAGCTGGCCGGCGATCAGTGCCTCTGCTTGAAGCCACAGCCCCGGAAAGACTTCGCTGCGATACATGCCCTGGGCATCGGGTGAGAGTTGCTGATATTGCCCGTCGCGCAGCTCGAACCAGTATGACTCGATCACTTCCTCCCCTTTACTTCCCGCCGCCTCATCAACGAAGCGAGATAAGAATCAGGATCAGCGGCAATCCTCTCCAAAAGACGACACGCGAGCGGTGACGGAATTCGCCGGTTCTGTTCCCAGTGCTCAACCAGTTTGCTGGATACACCGCACAATTGGGCGAAGACCGCGATGCTGGCGCCGAGTTTCCCGCGGAGGGACTTCACCGCCGCCGCGTCGAACTCGCTTGGATCGGGAATCTCAACCTCCCGCACCGTCATCGCGCTGTGGTCACCCGTGGTGACCGCGCGGTGCATTTCTTTCATCGCTGTGATCAACTCGCGGCCGGCAGTTGTTGTTCCCGCGTTCCGCTGCCGATGCGGACTCCGTTTCTTCTTGATGACGGGGGTGGCGACGGTCATGTTTTCCTTTCATCGCGCTGGGTTGCCAGCCATTTCTTCGTTCGAGTCATCCAGGCCTTGACGATTTGCTTTTCTTCCGCCGTCAAGTTCGCCTGTTGGTTTTTTCCGAACATCGTCAACAGATAAACTGTGTTGATAGTGGCAAACAGGGCATAACACACGCGAGTTGCGCCACTGCTGCCAGTATTCCACGAAGGCGGGGCAAAGCGAATTTTCCGCACTCCCCCGGTCCCGGTCATCACAACTCCGGCGTCAGGATTCTCCATGATCTGCTGCTCAAGTGCCTGAAGATCCTCATCGGTGAGACCAAGCCTTTTGAATTTGTTGACGAACGTTCCAACTTGAACCAGCGTCAGTTTCACATGTCGGATCCTATACTCCAATGGAGGGAAATCAAGCGGGTTGCTTCGCGATTGTCTCTGATCAAGCCCCGAGAATCCCCACCAGCGCCTTCTCAAGCATGTCCATTCGCGCCAGCCCGCTCCGCAATGATTCCGGAATCTTCGATTCCCCCCAGAACGCCCCTGCCAGTTGTCCGCAGATTGCTCCGGTTGTATCCGCGTCGTCGCCCAGATTGACCGCGCGCAACACGGCTTCCTCAAAACTGCCCCCACCGTGAAATGCCCACAACGCCGCTTCCAAACTCTGGACGACCCAGCCCGATCCCTGAATGGCCGGCGGCTGTTTCCGCCGAAAACTTCCGCGGACGATCTCCTGAATCAACGGGTGCAACGGCGCGGGTTTTTCGAGTTCTCGCAATCTTTCCCACTCGGGAGAAAGCACGGTCTCGCGGCTTTCACCCTGCATCAGCGCGGCAAGCACCATGGCAAGATACCGACACGCCGACACGCACTGTTCGCCGGGATGCGTAGGCAGGCTCGATTCTTCTGCCAGCCGGGCGAGTTGACTGATCTGATCGGGATAGAAATGGACGTATCGGATCGGAACCGGTGCCAGCCGCATAATCGAGCCATTGCCGCTGGCGCTTTCCGAGCGGTCGCCGGAGGCGCGGGCATCGTTGCAGGCAACGAAATTGCTCAGCGCGTTTCTCGTGGTGGTCCCGATGTCAAAACATCGGCCGTTGACCGAATACTTTCCAGCCTTCCACCATTCGACATAACGACTGGCTTGATCGTTCAAATCCCACCCTGCCGAGCCGATGCTGTCGGCCAATGCCAACGCCATGCTCGTGTCATCAGTCCATTCCCCCGCTTCCAGTCCATGCGGCCCGCCATCACGGTAACCCGTCACCGGCGCGAAACTGCCCGGACGGCGAAACTCAACGGCGGCCCCCAGCGCATCGCCGACGGCAAGGCCGATCAAAGCACCGCGACGATGATCATTCAACTGCATTTGCTCCTTTATTTCTTCCCCGCCCCCGTCTCCGGCGTTGCCGTCATCTTCGTGATCGTTTTTAGATTCTTGTGCTGCTTCATCGCCTGCTCGCGGGCCTCCTGTTTGTTCTTTGCCTGGACTTCGACGCGGATGTCGGCGTTGCCGCCTTCGGCGAAGACGGTGCCCGCGCCGACCGCGTCGCCTTTGTCGTCGGGGCCGAAGATGGCGAGGTATTTGCCCGGACCGTCGCCGATCAGCAACGCCTGATCATCCGTCATCTCGGGGGTCCAGGTGCGCTTCCGCAGGGCGTCGGCGATTTTCGGGTCGATCGTGTGCACCGCAAGATAAAACTCGACCGGGTCCACTTCAAACACGATCATCAGCGACTGTTTCCTGTCATGCTCGATCGGCTTCACCGTCACCTTCACAGCCGGGTCGGCGTTGGCTTCGACCTGTTTGCGCAGATTGTTGATCTTGAGCGTGCTGGCCACTTCGTAGAAGAGAACCACCCGGCTCACGCGTCCATCCGTGAGAGTCAGGCCGGCGATGTCGGCGCTGTCGGTCTTAAGAATGAACCAGTCGGAGCCGAGGTCCTGTGTCGTGCGTTTGGCCAGAAGTGCGGCACTCTTTTTTGCGTTGAAGACGCGGCCGACGTCTTCGGGGCGCTGGCCGAGAATCGCCCCAGCCAATGCGACCTTCGGGCGGAATTTACGCTCGGGCGGGGCCGCGGGAAACTCGACGCCGTCGGCTGAGAGTCGCGCGGGAGACGCCGCGCGGGAACCGTCGCAGGTCAACACCAGGAGCAGGCCAGCTATCAGCAAGGCAAACGAATTCGATTTCATTCAATCTGTCCGGGGGAGGTTCCTGCTCCCGCGCTTTCCTGTACGTGAGCGGTTACGAGTCTGCCGAATTTACGCTCCATCCACGTTTCTGTTCATGCGGCAGAATTGAATGTACCCGCAACATCACATTTCCCCTGAGTCACGGGAGTAATCTGCACAGTCAGTACGGCGAACCGGGCTTGCGCAACTTTTCTTTTCGCGTGCTTGAAATGGTACCTGCGGAGTCCTATATTGCAGTGAACTCGTTGAAAACCGATTTTAACGGTTAAAGCGACGGAAAGACCGCGGATGCTGGCACTTGGGAAAAAAATCGACTATGCACTCATCAGCCTGGCCTGCCTGGGCGAGCGCGGCGGGCGATTTGTTTCCGCCCGCGAGATTGCCCAAGCGAATAACCTGCCACTGCCGGCGTTGATGCAGATCCTCAAGACGCTGCATCACCACGGCGTGCTTCGCAGCACGCGGGGCGTCAAAGGCGGATACCAGATCGGTGTTGACCTGGAGATGCTTTCATTACACACGCTTAGTGAAATGCTCGAAACGGCAGACACTGATCCACAAGTCGCTGATGATGGCGCCGCTTCCATCGCGGCAGGACGTCATCTTCCGGTGGAAGCGATGCGGGAGAAACTCGAAGGGTTTCTGCGCAACGTGCGCGTATCTGAAGTCGTCAGCCCCGGTCGACGGATCGATGTGCCGTTGCACAGACTCCGGATTATCGATCGGCTTCGAGAACGGGAACGGGAATATCAAGCAGGCGCGACTCCGACGGATCGCGCCCAGGACCGCAGGCCGGCCGAGGTTTCGATGCCGGTCACAGTTTAAGGAGTGTTGCCCATGTCTATTTCGCTTACCGAACTGGCCGCCAACAAGATCAAGGAAATCATCAAGGAGCAGTCGCTTCCGACTGACCTGACGAAGCTTCGCGTCGCCGTCAAAGGCGGCGGTTGCAGCGGTTTCAGCTACATGCTCGACCTGACGGAAGAAGCCAAAAGCGAGAGCGACGAAGAACTCGACTGCCACGGCATCAAGATCCTCGTCGACATGAAGAGCATGCTCTATCTGAATGGAACCGAGATCGACTTCCGCGACGAAGTCATGGCCAGCGGGTTCGTCTTCAAGAACCCCAATGCCACCAGCTCATGCGGATGCGGCAGCAGCTTCTCAGCTTGAAGATGAATCAGTTGTCAGTTGTCAGTTGTAAGTTGTTAGTTGTCAGTAAGGCAAATGCAGCTTCGTTGACTCGGATTTCGATTTCTTCACTGACGACTTCCAACTGACAACTAACAACTTATTTCCGGTATTGCCATGCCCACAGAAACCTCCGAAATCGAAACCCTCGCCAATCGCGAGTACAAGTGGGGGTTTATTACTGACATTGAAGCCGATGCGCTCCCGCCCGGCTTGAATGAGGAGGTCGTCCGCTTCATCTCCATGAAGAAAGGCGAGCCGCAGTGGATGCTCGACTGGCGGCTGCGCGCCTACCGCCATTGGCTCACCATGGAAGAGCCCACCTGGGCCCTTGTGCATTATCCGAAGATCGACTACCAGGCCGCCAGCTACTTCTCGGCCCCGAAGCCGAGCAAGAAGAGCATGGATGAAGTCGATCCCGAATTGCTGAAGACTTACGAGAAGCTCGGGATTCCGCTGGCTGAGCGGGCGGCGCTGGCGGGCGTGGCGGTTGATGCGGTGTTCGACAGCGTTTCGGTCACTACCACCTTTAAAGCCGCCCTGGCCGAAAAAGGGATCATCTTCTGCTCCTTTGGCGAAGCGGTGCGCGAGCATCCCGAGCTGGTGCAGAAGTATGTGGGATCGGTGGTCCCCTACCGCGACAACTATTTCGCCACGCTGAACTCTGCCGTGTTCACCGATGGCTCGTTTGTTTACATTCCAAAGGGCCTGAAATGCCCGATGGAATTGAGCACTTACTTCCGCATCAATGCCAAGAACACAGGCCAGTTCGAGCGGACGCTGATCATCGCCGACGAAGGAGCAAGCGTGAGCTACCTTGAAGGATGCACGGCTCCGATGCGGGATGAGAACCAGTTGCACGCCGCCGTGGTCGAACTGGTGGCGCTGGACGATGCGAGCATCAAGTATTCCACCGTGCAGAACTGGTATCCAGGAGATAAGGAAGGCAAAGGCGGGATCTACAATTTCGTGACCAAGCGCGGCGCCTGTCGGGGCCGCAATTCGAAGATTTCCTGGACGCAGGTAGAGACCGGCTCCTCCATCACCTGGAAATACCCGAGCTGCATTCTTCAGGGCGACAATTCGGTGGGCGAGTTTTATTCGGTCGCGCTGACCAACAACCGCCAGCAGGCCGACACCGGCACCAAGATGTACCACATTGGGAAGAATACCCGCAGCACGATCGTGTCGAAGGGCATCTCTGCCGGCTTCGGCCAGAACACGTATCGCGGGCTGGTGAAGATTCTGCGGGGCGCCTCCAACAGTCGCAACTATACGCAATGCGATTCGCTGCTGCTCGGAGACAAGTGCGGCGCGCACACAATCCCTTATATTGAAGTCGGAAACACCACCAGCCGGGCCGAGCATGAAGCCTCGACCAGCAAGATTGGCGAAGACCAGCTTTTCTACTGCAAGACCCGCGGCATTTCGCTGGAAGACGCGGTGAGCATGATCGTGAACGGCTTCTGCAAGGAAGTGCTGGCGGCGCTGCCGATGGAGTTTGCGGTGGAAGCGAGGAAGTTGCTGGGGGTGAGTCTGGAAGGCTCGGTGGGGTAACCGGATGAAAATACGCGAACTGAAGGCGATGTTGTCCAAGGCAGGATTCCGATGGCGAACAGGAAAGGCAAGCCACACAATCTGGGAGCATCCGCTCGCGGAAAGGCCAGTCACGCTGTTCGGAAGCGCCACGGAAGTCGCCCGGCGATATCACGAGCAGCAGGTAAACCTGCAACTGGCCGTCGTGCAAAGACGCCAGCAGTGAACGTTCAGTACAGCATGCTCATTCGATGGTCTGAAGAAGACAAAGCGTTCATCGTGACGCTGCCTGAATTTGGTGATGCGACGACGCATGGGAGCACGTACGAATCGGCGGCCAGAACGGGCCGCGAGCTCATCGAGTCGTTCATTATGTGGCATCGACAGGATCGGAAGAAACTGCCCGCCCCGCGCCTGTTTGCCAGCCTCGCGCCTCCCGCGGATGAACCGGCCGACAGCGCGAAAAATGGCGCGGGCAGGAAGGTGTTTGTTCTGGCGGAAGATGAAGACGAAGCATGGCGGTATTGAACCGCCGCGACGGGTTTGAATGTCGGAATTGAAATGAGTCTACTCGAAATAAAAAATCTCCACGCCCGCGTCGCCGCCCCCGGCGGACGGGATATTCTCAAAGGCGTCGATCTCACCATCAACGCCGGCGAAGTCCACGCGATCATGGGCAAGAATGGATCGGGCAAAAGCACGCTGGTACAGGTGCTGGCGGGCCGCGAAGCGTATCAGGTGACGCAGGGTGAAGTGCTCTTTAAAGGGATGAATCTTTTTGAACTTTCCGCGGAAGAGCGGGCGCGGGAAGGTGTTTTTCTCGCGTTTCAATATCCTGTCGAAATCCCGGGTGTGAGCACCAGCTATTTCCTGAAGGCGGCAGTGAATGCCGTCCGCAAGCATCGCCGTGAAAAAGAACTCGACGCGATGGAGTTCCTGAAACTCGTGAAAGAGAAGATGAAGCTCCTGAAGATGGATCCGAGCTTCATGAACCGAGCCATCAACGAAGGCTTCAGCGGCGGCGAGAAGAAGCGCAATGAAATCTTTCAGATGGCCGTGATGAATCCGCTGCTCGCCCTGATGGACGAGACCGACTCGGGCCTGGACGTGGATGCGCTGCAGACCGTGGCCGAGGGCGCTGCGTCGCTTCGCCGGCCCGACAACGCGTTCCTCGTCGTCACGCATTACGAGCGGCTTCTCGAAACGATTGTTCCCAATTTCGTCCACATCATGCAGGATGGACGAATCGTGTTGACCGGCGGCAAAGAAGTCGCCAACAAGGTCGACACGCAGCGCAAGGGATACAACTGGGTTGACCAGGAAATCGCCCAGCCGGTTTGAGCTGTTAATGATGGAAAAGTAAGCATGTGGTCAGATGTCAATGTAACTTCGCAGTGAGACATCCGGGCGTTTTTTAAAAGCGTCTCATTTTGTCTCATTTTGTGTCATTTGCATCGGCCCGAGGCGCAACTTTCGCCCGTTTGACCTGCACAATGGCGATCCCAGGGATTGAATGATGACTCAGTTAGCTGATAAAAACCTTCAGATGGCGAACTTCACCCGACGGGAGGAAACTGCCGCCCCCGCGCCGCCATGGCTGGAAAATCTCCGTCAGAGCGGGATCGCCCGTTTTGACTTTGTGGGTTTTCCCAATCGCAAGCAGGAAGAATGGCGCAACACCGATGTGGGCGCCATTTCCCGCACGGCATTCCGTCTGGCCCCCGCCGGTGTTAACAGCGGTTCCGCCGAACTGGCGCGAAAATTTTCCTTTGGCCGGGACGCCGCATGCGAACTGGTCTTCGTTAATGGGCATTTCGCCCGGGAATTTTCACGCCTCACGCAACTTCCGCAGGGCATCCGCGTCGACAATCTTCCCGATGCGATCGCCGATGAACGTTCGCCGCGCCTTGAGCAGCACCTCGGCGCGTACGCCAATATCGAAAACAATCCATTCGTCGCCCTGAACACGGGATTTATCGAAGACGGAGCCCGAATTTATGTTCCGCGCGGCGTCGCGCTGGCGGCGCCGATTCATGTTCTCTTCGTCTCTTCCCCGGGAGCAGAGCCGACCGTGGCCCATCCCCGGCTGCTGATCGTCGCCGACACGGCTTCGCAGTGTACGATCGTCGAAAGCTATGTCGGCGAAGGGCACTGCCCGTATTTCACCAATGCCGTCACTGAAATCGCCGCCGGCAGCGATGCGATCATCGATCACTGCAAGCTCCAGCAGGAAAGCCGTGATGCGTTTCATGTCGCGACGATGCAGGTGCACCTGAGCCGGGGAGCGAAGTTCGTTTCGCACTCCGCTTCGCTCGGATCCCGGCTCACCCGCAACGATCTGAATGTCGGTTTGAACGGCGAAGGCGCCGATGCCACGCTGAACGGGCTGGTCCTCATCGGCGGCAATCAACACGTCGACAACCATACCGTTCTCGATCATGCCTTCCCCAATTGCCCGAGCCACGAACTGTACAAGCACGTGCTCGATGGCCGATCGACGGGCGTGTTCAAGGGCAAGATTCTCGTTCGCCAGGCCGCGCAGAAAACCGATTCGAAGCAGACCAGCAAGACGCTGATGCTCAGCGATGACGCGGTGATGAATTCGATGCCCGCGCTGGAAATCTATGCGGATGACGTGAAGTGTACACACGGCTCATCGAGCGGCCCGGTCGATGAAGATCAGGTCTTCTATCTCCGCACGCGCGGCGTCGGGCTCGATGCCGCAAGGCACCTGATGACCTACGCCTTCGCTGCCGATATCACCCGGCGGATTCGCGTCGAACCTGTCCGCCGCCGGCTTGAAGAATACATGGCCGCCCAGCACGGATTGCCGGTGGATCTGCGGATTACCGATCTGGGCGCACACGATGAAGTCGCGCGGCAACTTTGATTCTCTTCCCATCGAAACCCGATTCACCGCGAAGGGACGAAGGTACGAAGAGGAGCGAAGAAATCGGGAGTTTCGAATTCTTCGCAGCCTTCGTTTCTTCGTCCCTTCGCGGTAAAGAATGCGTGTGTTTCCGGGATAAAATGGGGAAGTAAAAATGTCTTCTTCCCGCCCATCTTCCAACGGCCATCGCGTCTTCGACGTCAGCAAAATCCGCGCTGATTTTCCGATCCTTCACACGCAGTCTCACGGCAAGCCTCTCATCTATCTCGACAATGGCGCGACGACGCAGAAACCCCGCGCCGTGATCGACCGGCTCGTCCGTTACTACGAAACCGAAAACGCCAACATCCATCGCGGCGTCTATGAACTGAGCCAGACGGCGACCAGCGCCTACGAAGACGCGCGGAAGAAAGTCGCGAAATTCCTGAACGCCGCCGACGACAAGGAAGTGATCTTCACGCGGGGAACGACCGAAGCGATCAATCTCGTCGCGAATACCTGGGCCCGCGCGGTGCTGAAGCCAGGCGATGAAATCATCGTCTCGGCAATGGAGCATCACTCCAACATTGTTCCCTGGCAGATGGTTGCCGAGGCCGCGGGGGCCAAGATCCGCGTCATTCCGATGAATGACGCGGGCGAGCTTCTGCTGGATGAATATAAAAAATTGCTGACCGATCGCACCCGGCTGGTGGCGGTCAATCATGTCTCCAATGCGCTGGGCACGATCAACGATGTGAACCGGATCGTGAAGCTGGCGCATGACGCGGGCGCAAAAGTGCTGATCGACGGTGCGCAATGGGTCGCCCACCACCCGACCAACGTTCAATCGCTCGACTGCGATTTCTACTGCTTTTCGGGCCACAAGCTCTACGGCCCCACCGGCATCGGCGCGCTATGGGCCCGGCGCCAGCTTCTGGAAACGATGCCCCCTTTCCAAGGCGGCGGCGACATGATCGAATCGGTCAGCTTCGATAAAACCACCTATGCCGGCCTCCCCAACAAATACGAAGCGGGCACGCCCGACATCTCCGGTGCGATCGGCCTGGGCGCAGCGATCGACTGGCTGATGTCCATCGGATTCGAAAACTTCATGCCTCACGAAGAGGCGCTGTTGAAGCACGCAACGGAAAAACTCGCCGCGATCCCGGGCCTGCGGATCATCGGTACTGCTGCGCGCAAGGCGGGAGTCGTCTCCTTCGTCATTGATCGACCCAGGATGTCGTCGCTCGATATCGGCATGCGACTTGATCTTGAAGGAATCGCAGTCCGGACCGGGCATCACTGCTGCCAGCCAATCATGGACCGCCTGCAAATCGCTTCGACGACGCGCGCGTCGTTTGCGCTGTACAACACGATTGAGGAAATCGATGCGCTCGCGTCGGCATTGAGCCGGATCGTGGCGGATGAATCGGATCGCGCGAAAGGCCAGTCCGCTGTGAAACAGAAGGCGGGCGAAGGCGATGCTGAGGCGCAGGTTGAATATGCTCACGCCACTGCCGACTCTCCGCAGGCCGCCGCGGAGGAGCTGGCGGAGAATTTCGATTTTCTCGCCGAGCGGGATGCGAAGAACGAATACGTGATCGACCTTGGCAGGCAACTGCCCGCCACGTTCGATCTGTTGAAGCAGGTGACCGCGCGCGTGCCGGGCTGCATGAGCGAAGTTTATATCGTCACCCGCCGCGCCCCGGGCGCTGCGGAAAACATGGAATTCGTCGCCGATGCCAACGCCGACATCGTTCGCGGTTTGATTGCCATCCTTCAGCGGATCTATTCAGGCCAGAGCGTTGGAAACATTCTCGCGTTTGATATCGAGTCGTTCTTCCACCGCATAGGCCTCGATCAGTTCATCACAAGTCAGCGCCGCAACGGGTTGGCAGGAATGATCCAGCGGATTCGCGCCAGCGCTACGGCGTTATCGCGCGACACCGCGCCGACGGGATAAGATGCGCGTGCCGCTTGTACTGCCGACGTCTCCTCTCCCGTACTCGGGCGCGAAGAGGAGGACCGTCAGGAAAGCGAAGTAGATCGGAATGCCGGAAATGTCTGAAGAATATCACTATCCCCATTCGCGCCTGAGCCTCCCGGTTTTGCCGGGTGGCGCCATTGGCGCGACGCAGCAGGAACCTGCAACGGCAACCGCCGCTCCCGCGGCCCCGGCTCCCGCAACCGTGCGTCCCGCCCCCGCGTTCCTCGAACAGAAGTTGCTCGAAGGAAAAGTGATCGAAGCACTGCGCGAAATTTTCGATCCGGAAATCCCCGTCAACATCTACGAACTCGGCCTCATCTACGACATCAAGGTGAATCCCGACCAGACCGTACACGTAAAGATGACTCTCACCGCCCCCGCCTGCCCCGTGGCGGGCTCGCTTCCCGGCGAAGTGGAAAAGAAAATCGAAGCCATACCGGAAGTGAAAAGCGCTGATGTCGAACTCGTCTGGGAGCCCGCGTGGAGCCGCGATCGAATGTCTGAAGCCGCACTGCTCACGCTGGGGATGCTGTGAGAAACATTTCCGGCGGAGTGCAGGGATTCCGCGTCATTTTCCGCCTGCCGCCCTTTTCGTTCTGCGCTCAATCCATCCCGATCAACAGCGCCTCTGATGAAGCCGCGTTCGTTGAGAGCGCATATCGATAACCCCGCCCCAGCGTATGCACGGCGACTTTCCGCTTGAACCGCTTCATCGACTGCATCAATTCTTCCAGCGACGGAATCCCGTCACTGCGATATGAAACCGCCAGAATGCTGCTGCGATACCGCGCAAACAAATCGACAAACGCCTGGCGAATCGTCGCCCGGTTCATCCACGGCGAGCGGATCGGCTTCAGCCTGCGATGCTTCGAGGAATAATCGATCTTCTCTCCCCAGTTGCGGTAATCGGCGAGCCCTTCGAGAAAATGATAGAACCCGTGATAGTCAACGCCCGTTCCATGACGGTTAAGATATGGCGGATCGATGTAGACAAGATCGAATTCGCCTTCCACATTGACTGCGTCTTCATTGATCGCCCGGCAAGTCCCGCCTTGAAAGACTCCCGCGTTTGCCGCCGACACGAACTGGCGGAAATGATCCTCAAAGGGTTTGTCCCATGTCGCCTTGTTTCCAAATGTCCGACTCACGGCGGCCAGCCGCATGTAAAGATTCCGGCGATGGAAAAGGTTGTAAGGCCGTTTGGCCATTGCGGATTGAAACAGGGCATACCATGCGATCGCCCGCTTGAATCGACTGGAAAGTTTCGGAATATTCTCTTTCCAGCACAGTGGGATCCGAAGCTTGGAATTCACGTGACTTGAAGTCGCGGC
>JADMIO011222224.1_pt1 | contig 17212 bp, 11 predicted proteins | sample 8958161 | NCBI WGS metagenome assembly JADMIO01 (sample SAMN16585339, study PRJNA669376) | soil metagenome | isolation source: Crop rotation soil | place: USA: Cullars Rotation, Alabama | collected 2011
AAAGTACCTGCCGTGTTTGAAATTGTAAACCCGGTTAACTACAACTCATACCTTATTACTTATAGCGAAAAGGCAGCCGGTGTACGTTACGAAAGAGGTATGACTTTTATGCAACGCTACGATAAACAAAGCTATCAGCAGGCGTACCGTGAGTTCCAGGCCGCATTAAGATTTGTACCCGGCGATCGTGATGCTATTCAAAGAATGAATGAAGCGTATGACAATGCTGTAACGAATGTTATTATTCTGCCTATGCAACAAAATGGTGGTTATGTGTACAGTTCTTACACTGTTGGTGGAAATAATTTTGACGACCAGCTTATCCGCAACCTGCAATACAATAGCGGAAACGAATTTGTAAAATTCTATTCCTCATGGGATGCACGCAGTCAGAATGTAAGAACCGACCAGGTGGTAGATATGCGTATACTGAATGCTAATATTGGACGCTATAACGATAGCCGCAGTACCAGGCGTGTAATGAAAGAAATAGTAGTAAAAGAAACTGTTTACAAACCAGACTCAGTAGTAAAAGAATATAAAAAAGTATATGCAGATATTATTACTACCCGCAGAACAATGAACTCAAATGCCACACTTGAAATAAATGTAAGAAATAATGATGGCCAATGGATATGGGGCGACCAGGTAGGTGGCAACCATGTTTGGAGTACAGAATTTTCTACTTACACTGGTGATGAAAGAGCTTTGAGCGAAGCAGACAAAGAATTAGTAACCCGCAGAAAAGATTTTGCACCTACTGAAAGTGTAATAATGCAGGAAATGCTGAATGATATGAACAACACAGCCCAGTACAGGATAAAAAATTATTTCAACAGGTATTAATTAAACATATTACCCCTATGTTACAGGACATGAGCAATCATGTCCTTTTTTATTGCCTTAACAAACATCTTATCTGCCTCCGGTGTTTCGGCCTCTCATAACAACTTATCTTTGCCCCGATGAACAAAACAAGATTGAAAAAAGCCTGGAAATGGTTTCAGATTACCATCCTCGTTTATATTATGATTGGCATTGCTTTATATTTATTGCAGGATAAATTTATTTTTCATCCCGAAAAATTACCCGCTGATTATCAATACAAGTTTGATATTCCTTTTCAGCAAGTGGATCTGCCTGTTAATGATGAAAAAATGCTGAGCATTGTCCAGTTTACTGTACCCGATTCTATCCGCAAAGGCATTGTATTATATTTTCATGGCAACCGGAAAAATATAAACCGGTATGCTCCTTATGCTACCAACTTTACCCGCAATGGTTACGAAGTATGGATGATGGATTATCCCGGCTATGGAAAATCGACTGGTAAAAGAACAGAGAAGATACTGTATGAAGATGCACTTACATTTTATAAAATGGCCATCAGTAAAGTTTCTGCTGAGCATATAATTTTATACGGCAAATCGCTGGGCACAGGCATTGCTGCACAATTAGCTTCTGTAAGAGATTGCAAACGACTGATTCTCGAAACACCTTATTATAGTATGGATGCGCTGGCGAAACACTACTTCTTCATCTACCCTGTAATGCCGATGACAAAATATGCCTTGCCTACCAATGAACATCTTAAATATATAAAAGCTCCCATCTGCATATTTCATGGTACCAATGATGGTGTAATACCATACAAACAAGCAAAAAAGCTGGCTGCCGAAAAAGCAGGTACTGAGTTTATTACACTCGAAAAAGGGAAACATAATAACCTCCCCGATTTTCCGCTTTACAAGCAAAAACTGGATTCGCTCCTTAATTTATAGTAGAATTACCAGTTTGTGGTATTGTTATTGTGCAGCAGGGTTTTATCTTTATACAAATGAAACGGCTGGCTATCATCTGCTTATTTTTTACATCTCTGCACAGTTCTGCGCAAGACAGCCTCGGTTACCGGGAACTACTAAACAGCACCAATGAAATGGATGTAACAGATAGCCTGCTTATCGATGGCGTAACATCTCAAATGCCTGCACTTGACAGTAATGCTGTAAAAACATGGTTTTCCCGCCTGCTTCCAACCAACCCTAACAACAGGTTGAAAAACAGGAATTATTTTCTGACAGGGAAAATCACAACACATAACAATTTTGATTTATTAGTATTACTCGAAGAAAAACAGAGAGCGGATAGCTCTATTGCACAGGTTATCTATTTTGTAACCACTAAAAAAGATGGCTCTTTTATTTCTTCTCTCGAAGCAGTAGTAAGCGGCTCCCGCAAAAAATCCAGCTACAATACTTCCTGCTGGATATATAAAGATTATAAAATTGTAAAAGATTCAAAAATTGTAGTGAACCAACGGACTTATGATGATATGGCGAGTTATAAAATAAGCGGTTCGGGAAGGTTTATTTTGTATTCGAATTAATTTTTGCGAGGAGGAACGACGAAGCAATCTCCAGAAATATTGAAAATTTTGTAACCAGCTGCATTGCTACTATAAGTCCCCACAGTATTGTGGGGATTGCGTCGCACACTTCAGCGACATTAACACAGATGGGCATATTGCAAATAGCAATCAGATTTGTAAACTACTCTTCAAGCAAAACCTTACTCTTACTCACTTTCAATTTATATCCCGCTCCTATTTTCAATGCATAGTTTCTATCGGTATGGCTTACCGGAAAATCATAACAAACCGGAAAATCATATTCTTTTACAATCTCACTGAGAATTTCATAAATGCTTTTCCCAAATGGCCGTTCAGTGTCTTTGCTTTCTGTAAAGCCACCAAAAATTAATCCCGCCAGTTTTGAAAGCTTGCCGCTTCTTTTAAGCTGGTGTAGCATACGATCAATATTGTATAACTGCTCTCCCACATCTTCTATAAATAATATGCGGCCTTTAGTTTTTATGTCAGAATCTGTTCCAACTAAATGTGCAAGTAAAGAAAGATTGCCACCAATTAATTCACCCACTGCTTCCCCTTTTTTATTTAGCTCATGTGCCGAAACAATATATTTTATTTTTTTCCCTTCCAGTACATTTTTTAAAGATTGCACATATTCATTTTTATATCCCTCATCATTAAAAGCACCGGCCATTGGTGAATGAATGGAAGAAATATAATAATTGGAATACAGGTGTGAATGCAAGACAGTAATATCGCTATAGCCAATAATCCATTTGGGTTGTTTGCTGAACTTTTTAAAATCAAGTTGGTCGATAATGCGGCCTGTACCATAACCACCGCGGCCGCAAAGCACAGCTTTTACTTCATCATCATCTATCATCTGCTGAAGGTCTGTCAATCGTTCCTGATCTGTTCCGGAAAAATAAGTTTGGGATTCGCCGCCAATAGTTTTGCCGGGTTTTACCTGGTAGCCCCATTCCTGTAATGTTGTAATGCAGGTTTGCACCCGTTCAGCTTTCATATAACCTGCGGGGCAAACTATTCCGATGGTATCGCCTTTTTGTAAGTAAGGTGGTATTTTAATCATATAATAGTATGTAAAGGATAAAGTTATCTGAATTATGTCATTTTGGGCAATGCCTGCTATTCCGGTATTTTTGCAGACCTAGGGGTACGTTGCAATATGCTGAATAGCGAACAGAACCCTGAAGAGTGCGACGCAACAGACGATGATAGTAGCACTACTGTTGATTACATAAATACATTAAATCTGAGGAGATTGCTTCGGCTTTGCCTCGCAAAATTATGACTGACCCAAAAAGATACCTGATTACTTCTGCCCTGCCCTATGCCAATGGATTGAAACATATCGGGCACCTGGCAGGTGCATATATTCCGGCTGATATTTATGTGCGCTACCTGCGGGCACAAAAAAGAGATGTGGTATTTGTGTGCGGCAGCGATGAACATGGTACTGCTATTCCTATACAGGCTATGAAGGAAGGCACTACCCCGCAGGCGATTATCGATAAGTATCACCAGGCGATGAAAGAAGATTTTGCCGACCTTGATATTTCTTTCGATATCTATCACCGTACCAGCAGCGAACTGCACCACGAAACGGCGCAGGAGTTTTTTACCAAACTGAATGATGCCGGCGAACTGGAAACAAAAGAAACCGAGCAATATTATGATGTGGCCACAAAAACATTTTTGGCCGACCGCTATATAAAGGGCACTTGTCCTAATTGCGGCAGCGACAGGGCTTTTGGTGACCAATGTGAAAATTGTGGTACAACACTTAGCCCGGATGAACTGATAAACCCTGTAAGTACACTCAGCGGGGAAACCCCGATAAAGAAAAAAACTACTCATTGGTATTTACCATTGGGCAGGCATGAAGATTTTTTGCGGGAGTGGATTTTAAAAGATCACAAGGATGATTGGCGTGGTACAGTGGTTGGGCAATGCAAAGCATGGATTGATGGTGGACTGCAATCAAGAGCCGTTACCCGGGATTTGGATTGGGGAATTAAAGTCCCGTTGAAAGAGGCCAATGGGAAAGTTCTATATGTATGGTTTGATGCGCCGATAGGATATATCAGTGCTACCAAACAGTGGGCAATTGATAACAATAAAGATTGGAAACCTTACTGGCAAGATAAAGAAACGAAGCTGGTACATTTTATAGGCAAGGATAATATTGTTTTCCATTGCATCATCTTCCCGGTAATGCTGAAACTGCATGGAGATATTGTGCCGGCGAATGTGCCGGCGAATGAATTCTTAAACCTGGAAGGTGATAAGATGAGTACCAGCCGCAACTGGAAACTGGAGATGAGAGACTATATCAATGATTTTGTGAAGAAGGAAAATGGCGGCGGACAAATGGTGGATGCTTTACGATATTATTTAACAGCTATTGCACCAGAAACTAAAGACAGTGAATTTACATGGAAAGGTTTTCAAACAGCATACAGAAGTGAGCTTAGCGACATATTCGGCAACTTTGTAAACCGCACTTTTGTGCTGATGCACAAACTATGTGGTGGTAAGGTGCCGAAACTGCATGAAGATATATTGGATGATAATGATAAGGTGTTAATAGCAGATATTGAAAGTACCAAAGGCGAAGTGCAATCTGGATTAGAATATTATCATTTTAAAGATGCGCTTTTCCAGGTAATAGACCTTGCCCGCAAAGGCAATCAATATATGCAGAAAAAAGAACCGTGGATTGTAGCGAAAGCATTAGCTGCCGGTGGTGATGATGCTGTAACGGCACAAAAGAAAATTGATAACTGTTTGCACCTTTGCCTTCAATTGACTGCAAACCTTGCGGTGCTGGCAAATCCTTTCTTGCCAAACACAGCGAAGAAAATGCTGCACATGATGAAGGTGGTAGATAAAATGCTGGATTGGAACAATGCAGGCAAAATAAAATTGTTAAGCGTTGGCTACAGCTTGAGAGAACCAGAATTATTATTCAGAAAAATTGAGGATAGTGAGATTACAGAGCAAATTGAAAAATTGAAAGCAGGACTTGTGAAAGAGACGACAGGCAACGGGCAACAGACAACAGGCAATAAACAACAAACAGCCTCAACTGAAAAATCGAATATAATGAGCAAAGCAGAAATAGTATACGATGACTTTGCAAAGTTGGAATTGAAAGTCGCAACTGTAACAGCTTGCGAAAAGGTAGCAAAAGCAGATAAGTTGTTGAAACTGGAAGTGGATTTGGGAACTGAAAAAAGAACCATTGTTTCCGGCATTGCGCAGCATTATACTCCGGAAGAAATGGTAGGTAAACAAGTTATTGTAGTTACCAACCTTGCACCAAGAAAAATGAAAGGAATAGAAAGCCAGGGGATGATATTAACTGCTGAGGACAGCGATGGTAAATTGCAATTACTTAAGCCGGAAAATATGGTTTCTCCTGGTTCAAATGTTAGCTAAGTTGTAAAATTTCTGCAGAGAGCCGCTTTGTATACTGCAAAGCGGCTTTATTATTGTAACCAATAGGTAGCATAGAACGTTAGCCACGTAAATTCAGTAAATTTAGAACTTAATTATTCCATCCCCTTGACCTTTAAACAACTCGGCAAGAAACTTCTGAAAATCACCGGTATCTTCCTGGCAATACTTATTGTATTGGCGGTGAGTTTTCATTTCTGGTTTAAAGCACATGCAAAGGGAATAATTGAGGATATGGTGTCTTCAAAGTCGAACGGGAAATTGAAAATGAAAATCGGGAAATTCAAATTCAATTATTTCAACAAGAAAATGGAATTGGAAAATACCGTTTTTTACAATACTGATACATTGACCGGCAACACGGCTTATCGTTTTACCGTAGACAAAATAAAAATACAGGCTACCGCGATACTTCCGATTGTTTTCCAAAAGAAATTATTGATAGATTCTTTAGCCTTATTAAACCCTCATATAATCGTTACAAGACTAAGAGCAACAGAAAAGCCTGATAAAAAAGAACAAAAAGATGTTTCCATACCTGAAGAAATGGGCAAAGTATATAAATCAATACAAGATGCCCTGCAGGTGCTGGAAGTAAAACGTTTCCAGATCGATAACGGAACATTTACCCTCATCAATAAGATTACTCCCAATCAGCTGCCAATAACTATCGGCAACCTGCATTTTCATATTGACAATCTTAAGGTTAACAATGATACGCTGACAGGCAATGAAAAATTATTATTCAGCGAAAACATCGTCCTAAAAAGTCATAACCAGAATATTCTTTTTCCTGATGGAAGGCACCGGCTTAGCTTCAGCCATTTTAGTATTAACCTGCAAAGACAATTGGTAGAATTTGATAGCTGTACGATAGCTGCTACCAGGGGTGATAGCACCGATGCATCGTTCAATGTTTTTTTTGATAAATTAATGCTCACTAAAATTGATTTCGATACGTTGTATAAATCGGAAGTGATAAAAGCCGACTCAGTATATTGTGTAAATCCAAAATTTAACCTGGATGTACAGATAGGAAAAAAGAAAGACTCTAATAAAGCGCCGCCAAAACTTGGTGACCTGGTGAAGCAACTTACGGGTGATTTACAACTGGCACATGTAATAGTTACCAATGCTGATTTTAATATTAAAACCATAAAAGACGGCAACCCCAGCTCTTTTACTTTCAGCAACAACAATTTTGAAATGCAGGGCCTGAGTATCGATCAGCAGGCAGCAAAGCCATTGAAAGTAGAAAGTTTTGCGATGGCCATCCGAAACTATGAGAATTTTATTAAAGACAGTAGTTATAGAATACAATTCGATAGTATTCTTTTTAAAGGTGACCAGATTACCCTCAGCAATTTTCTCTTCAATAAATTAGATAATGGAAGAATCATAAATACATTCAGCATACCACAGTTTAACCTGCAGGGCCTTTCCTGGGATGACCTTGTTTTTCAAAAAAGGTTGAAAGCAGACCAGGCTATTATGTTTAGTCCGCAAATCAGCTATACAGCTTCCGGCAAATCAAATAAAAACATTTTTCAATCCCTGGGTGCAATTAACGAATACATGGATTTGAAATACCTGGATATAAGGGATGGTACCATTGATTTAAAATTGAAAAATAACCTGCAGGTGCGCCTGGAAAATGCAGATGTATCGGTGGAAAGTAACTCACTATTTAATTCTACCAGATTATCAGGAATTAAAAATTCACTGACAAGTCTCAATTTTAAAAACGGCAGGATTCAGGCGGGTAAATTAGTGATAACATTGAACGATATCCGGTATGTAGGCAAAAGCGGGCAATTTGGAGCTGGCAGCATTGATGTGGAAAACAAGGAAAAAAACATTGACATTAATCTGCTGGATGTAACAGTAGAGAAAATGCAGGTGGATGAAATAACAGGAAGTGTAGTTGGCAATGGCATCGACTGGCGCAAAGGAAATATAACCATCAATACATTGCCAGGGCAAAGAAAGGATGGTGATGATGAAGCAACGATTGATTTAACCAATATCCGTGGCGGAGCAACATCTGTTCATGCCAACATTGCGGGCAAAAGCATTTCTACAGAACTGGATAAAATATTTTTTGCTTCCTTATTTAAAAAACCGGGAAGTAAAGTATTATTAAATGGATTAGATATAACCGGGAAAAAACTGGCCGTAAAAGATGATAAAATAAATCTTTCGATAGCGGATTACGATATAACCGACAACAAGAGTTCCACCTTCCGGCAGATAAAATATAAAAGCAATAATGGCAGAACAGATGCAGATATTACTATTCCATCGTTAACAGCCATACCTCATATACAACCTTTATTGAACGGAGATGTTGCCCTCGATGCCATTAACATCACAAAACCTGTTATCAATCTCCACATTTCTTCCACCGGGGTCGGCAACAATAAACAAAAATCGATATTGCCTAAAATAGATATCAGCGAAATAAAATTATCACAACCTGCGATCAATTTTACGCAGATCAGTGATAGCGGTATTCTTTCATTGCAATGGCAGGGAGAAAATAATGCCACCAATATTTTACAAGCCTCCAACCTTCATACCAATAACGGGAAAACAACAGCCAGCAATCTTAATTTTTTCCTTACTGATTTTGTATTGACCAATCCAAAAGGAAAAAAGTTCAACACCGGCAATGGAAAAGTATCTGCACAGATAAACGATATACGGCTTGAACAGGAAGAAAACCAGCCACTGGAGTGGACAGCTAAAGTTACCAACTTTGATACCCGTGATTTACGCCTCGATAGTATGGGAAAAACGAAAGGCAGTCTTGTTTTAAATACGGCTTCATTAAATAATTTAAATGTAAGCTCTTCTACCCTGCTTAATCTTCAGCGATTGGCTGCTGCGAATACTGCTTTTCAAATAAAACAATTAACCGGCTTCTGGACAAATGCAAGCAAGAAATTAAACTGGTATAATGTCGGCTTCAACAGAAGCAACAATATTTTTTCTGCCGACTCTTTCTCAATGAAACCAGCACTTGAAAAAGATTCATTTCATGCGAAACAATCTTTTCAAACGGATTATATAACACTTAAATCCGGTGCTATTAATGTTGGCCCTTTTGATATAAATACTTTTATACAAAAAAATATATTGAACATTGGCACAGCAACAGTTGACAACTTTTACTTCACAGATTTTAAAGACAAAAATCTTCCTTTCAACGCTGGTATTATAAAACCACTGACGGTAAACCTGCTGAAAATGGTACCACAAAAAATAGCGGTTCAAACATTACAACTGAACAATGCCTATGTTGAATACACCGAAACAAATCCAAAAACAAAAGGCAGCGGTACTATTCCAATTACACGCATGAATGTAAAAGTTACCAATGCAAAGAATTATAATTTCACCGCTACAGATAGTTTAACAATAAGGGCTACGGGCTATTTATTGGATACAGCCTGGATTCACCTGCAGGTAAAAGAATCATACACCGATTCGCTGGGAGGGTTTTTAATGACACTTCGTATAAAACCAGCCGACCTTACTATACTTAATCCTGTATTGGTTCCATTGGCATCGGCAAAAATTCAATCAGGTTATCTTGATACACTCAGCATGCGGGCTATTGGTCGTGAATACCTTGCATTGGGAAAAATGGAAATGCGCTACCATGATTTAAAAATCCGCATCTTTAAAAATGGCGATAGCACTAAGAGAAATTTTCTTACCGGCTTAGCCAACCTCGTTATAAAAAATAAAAACACCTCCCGCACCGGCAATGTATTTTTTATCCGCAACAGGGATCGTTCCGCTATTAATTATCTCATTAAAATTGCTATGAGTGGTATGACGAGCAGCATCGGTGTAAAAAGCAATAAAAAAAGATCCGCAAATACAAAAAAGAACTGGAGAAAAGGGATTTGCCACCGATTGATTTGGATTAGTGGGGAATATCGAACAGATGAACACGGAGCAAGGAATGTAGAAGGACAAAATATTCATATCTCTTAGATTTAAGTTGCGGTTAACAACCAATTTTACTTTCCCAAAAACTCTTATCTTCGATTTACGAAATAGTTGCATAACTAACTAATTTTATCGTATGTCAAAGAGAAGCATTAAAAAAGTAGCTGTTTTAGGCAGCGGTGTTATGGGTTCCCGTATTGCATGTCATTTTGCAGGCATTGGTGTACAAGTGTTATTGCTGGATATTGTACCAAAAGATGTGGCCGCTGATGCAAAGCCTGCGGAGAAAAATAAAATAGTAAATGATGCACTGACAGCTGCTGTAAAAAGCAACCCCTCACCGGTTTACCATAAAGACGTAATTAAAAAAATTACTACCGGCAATTTCGACGACAATATGAAAGATATTGCCGCTTGCGATTGGGTTATAGAAGTAGTAGTTGAGCGCCTCGATATTAAACAAAAAGTATTTGAACAGGTAGAAAAATACCGGAAGCCGGGTACATTAATTACTTCCAATACATCGGGTATTCCTATTCATATGATGGCGGAAGGAAGAAGCGAAGATTTTAAAAAACATTTTTGTGGCTCACACTTTTTTAATCCGCCCCGCTATTTGCGTTTGCTGGAAATTATTCCTACACCATTTACTGATCCGGAGATTGTTGATTTCTTAATGAGCTATGGCGATTTGTACCTCGGAAAAACAACAGTGCTTTGTAAAGACACTCCTGCTTTTATTGCCAACCGCATTGGTGTATTTGGCATGATGGCGATAATGAATGTAAAAGAAAAACTGAAATTAAGTATAGATGAGATTGATGCATTGACAGGGCCGGTTATTGGCCGTCCTAAATCTGCGACGTTCCGTACGGCCGACGTGGTAGGTATAGATACATTGGTAAAAGTGGCGAAGGGTGTTGCGGATAATTGTCCGGCTGATGAAGCAATAGATCAATTTAATATTCCCGTATGGCTGGATAAAATGGTAGCGAATAACTGGCTGGGCGATAAAACCGGTCAGGGCTTTTTTAAAAAGACAAAAGGTGCAGGTGGTGAAAAAGAAATATTGACGCTGAACCTGGAAACGATGGAATATGGCCCGAGAGTAAAACCAAAATTTGCTACGCTTGAGGCAGCCAAACCTGTTGATGATTTATATACAAGATTGAAAATGCTGGTTGCGGGACAGGATAAAGCGGGTGAATTTTATCGCCTTTTTCATTATGGTTTGTTTTCTTATATCTCTCACCGCATTCCTGAAATAAGTGATGAGCTCTATCGTGTAGATGATGCAATGATGGCTGGTTTTGGCTGGGAGATTGGTGCTTTTGAAAGCTGGGATGTATTGGGTGTAGCAAAAACAACCGAAGCGATGAAAGCTGCTGGTTATAAAGTATCGCCGTGGGTAGATGAAATGATTGCTGCCGGTAACAAATCATTTTATAAAGTAGAAGGCGGTAAAAAATATTGTTACGACCCTGCTTCTAAAACATATAAAGTTCTTCCTGGTGGTGAAGCTTTTATTGTAATGAGCAATTACACTGATAAACAAATCTGGAAAAACGGAAGTTGCCGCTTGTATGATTTAGGGGATGACGTACTCGGCCTTCAATGGTTTACCAAAATGGGAAGTATTGGTGGCGATGTATTGAGTGGTATGCAAACTGCCATTGACAAAGCAGAGAAAAACTATAAGGGATTAGTAATAGCGAACGAAGGGCCTAATTTTTCTGCAGGTGCTAATGTGGGTATGATATTTATGCTGGCTATCGACCAGGAATATGATGAACTGGATATGGCCATCCGCTTATTTCAAAATACCATGATGCGGGCAAGATATTCTTCTATACCTGTAGTAACTGCACCGCATGGTTTGGCGTTGGGGGGTGCCTGTGAGTTAAGTTTACATTCTGATAAATGTTGTCCTGCTGCTGAAACATATACTGGTTTGGTAGAATTGGGTGTTGGTCTTATCCCCGGTGGTGGTGGTACCAAAGAGTTTGTATTAAGGGCATCGGATGAAATGCATGAAGATGAGCCGGAAACGATCACATTAAAAAATCGTTTTCTTTCTATTGCAACTGCTAAAGTGGCCACCTCTGCTCACGAAGGTTTTAGTTTAGGTATTTACAGAAAAGGCCTGGATGAAATAGTAATGAACCAGGGCCGTCGTATTGCTGAAGCTAAAAAATCGGTAATTGAAATATTTGACAGCGGCTATACCGCTCCTGTTCAACGGACAGATATAAAAGTGCTGGGACAATCTGCACTGGGTGCGTTATACACCGGCATTCATGCAATGAAAACTGCTAACTATGCGACAGAGCATGATTCAGTAGTGGCCAAAAAACTTGCTTACGTTATGTGCGGCGGGGATCTTAGTGAACCTACTTTAGTTTCTGAACAATACTTACTGGATTTGGAAAGAGAAGCTTTCCTCTCTCTTTGCGGTGAGAAGAAAACATTGGAAAGAATACAAAGTGTGTTGAAGAGCGGAAGGCCGATAAGGAATTAAGGGACGGGGTCTGACGGTCCTCGTCTGACCCGCCGCCGAGTGCTATAAAGATTTTAAATTTTCAGAAACACCCCTTTGGGAAACCATATGTTTCACTATAGCAACTAAAACTTTTTCCTACTTGCCGCAACTATAGTCAGACGGAGACCGTCAGACTATAGTTACTATATGCACTTCGTACCACATCAAATTTACCATATTTACAACCAGGGAAATAACCGGCAGAAAATTTTTCTGCAACGAAATGACTATTTAATTTTTCTGAAGTTATACAAAAGATTATTTCCGGAAAACTGTTCTACAATAGCATGGTGCCTGATGCCAAATCATTTTCATTTCATGATACATACAGATGAAAGATGTGACGGCCTGATAAGGCAAGGAGGAATTTCTTTTGACCCGGTTACAAGTAGCATTCGCAAGCTACCCAGCGGTTATGCCAGAATTTTTAACAACCAATATAAACAGACAGGGTCTGTATTCCGGCAAAAAACAAAATCAAAATGTCTCTCAGATATAGAAATAAAACCAGGCAGCGAATATCTTATCCAGGATTATTATGTCAATTGCTTTCATTATATCCACCAAAACCCACTTGTAGCTAAATTAACAGACAGCCTTGAAGCATGGGAGTTTTCTTCCTTTCAGGACTATGCAGGTATTCGTAATGGCACGCTTTGTCAAAGGGAGCTTGCATCTATACATTGTAATTATAATGTTGCAGATTTTGCAGACAAGTCCTACGAAATGTTAGACCAGAAAATAACTAAACTTTTTACCTAAATTTAATGGTCGAACCAGGACGGTAAGGCTAAAACCAAAACTCAACCTAAAACACCAACCAATGCAAGCAACACTCGTAGATTTCTCAAACGACACTGTAGTCTTTAACATTACAGGTACTTCAAAGGAAGAACTGGAAAATAAACTAAACCTCTTCTTTGTCTCCGAAAGCCTTCCACTGAAGAAAGACAACGGCGATGAAAAAATATACCAGAAGGGAAATAAAGTAATGCGGGTTTTATTCGGTGTTTTTGTGAAGTATTTTAGAATTGTGGTAACTATCAAACAACAGGGAGACCTTTTCTCTGTAAGAATATTAAGGGATATGAGCCTGGTAATGTCAGGCGGGTTGATAGGAATTAATAAATCCCGCAAAGAATTTGCCCGTATTTCAGATGCGTTTAAAGTCTATTTTAATTAGAAATTTTTTTTTATTTATAAAATAGAACCATGAAAAAATTATTGTTGTTTACCGGCTTACTGTTGACAACATTTGTTGTTGAAGCACAGACTAACTACTCAGGTGCTTATGGTTATACTTTAAAGCTGAAAGGAAATCCCGGTAACGACAAAGATGCAAAAGGCCCGACAGGCAATTTGGTTTTGCTAAAAATGGAGGGGAACAAATACCGCTTCTGGCTGGATGTGAGTATCGGCTGGCCAAGTTACAATAGCGGAGAAACAGATGGTACTATAAATATTATAAACGACACCGCATCATTCGACAATACTTTTGAAAACGCCATAGATCCATGCATCTTAAAATTTAAAGTAGAAAATCAAAGTATCATCATTGCCAGTGCTTCAAATTCTTTTAACTGTGGATTTGGTAATAATGTATCTGCCGATGGTGAATACACCAAACTAAAAGCCCAGCCCATTTTAAATAATGAATGGCTGAAAAAAGAATACCACCAGGCACCTGCCATGCAGGTAGTAGTTACTAAAGCAGAGATTTTCCAGGATGAAAATTGCCAGCATCCATTTACTAAAAAACAATTTTTTTCTAAAGGTGAAAAACTTCCCGCTATTGCCGAAACAGAAAAAACTATTTATACCGAACAAATAACAACGGATGGTAAATTTATTTATGGCTGGCTCAAAAAAACAGCTGTAAAAGTTGTTGACCCCTGATAAAATATGGGCAGTGCAGAAATTAATAATCAGCAAATAACTATTTTCTCCCACATCATTACGTATGGCAATGAGGCCAATGAAGCATTAACGGAAATGATGAGAGATGAGATTGAAACCATGTGGAATGAACCAAAAGGTATTGTGCTTTTCAATGGTTCTACTTTTGATATTCGCTTCAGTATTTCGGCTTCCTTTCAGCCAACTATTGCAGATATTGATATTTACCAGAACACCGATCCCCGCAACAATTATTTTCGGATTGAGAAATTTGCTTATGGCAATATTTCATTTGTAGACGGCTTGGGTTGCAACACTGGTTATTTGCTGCTCGAAAATTTATACAAAGGTTCTACCACAGCAGCACATGAATATGGTCATACCCTTGGCTTACCTCATCCCGATGATATGGATTTTCGTGGACAAGGTGTGCCGGGCATTATGTATCCCAGGGGAGCTTTGGTTGATCCGCCTTATCAATACGAGCCTGATAAACCCGCCGGCACCAAAGGCGGTACGCTATTTCCCATTTACCGGAAAGTAAGGCAAGCTGATATTGACCTGCTCAACATTCATAAACTGGAGTTTGAAAATAACTGTGCTATACTTGGTGAGTTTACCAGTGTGTGGCACGATGAGCATATAAAGGGAGAGAATATTGGGTAGCCCATCGTCCCGATCTTTGGGCATCGTCCCTTCCGCCGATCGGCGGAAGGGACGATGGTAGTAGTACTGCCGCTGACCAAAAAAAGCATTTGTAACTGAAAATCTATCGCTCGTCCCCTCCTATGGCCAATCGGCAGACATTACTTTTTTATTGTAAAGCAGTTCCGTAACTTACCCGTCTAATTTTCCTGAATCATTAAATACATCTTATGCTAAAAAAATGGCTCCCCTTATTGGGACTTATTGCATTCTCTACCGGATATGCACAAACAACATTTACAAACGCTGCCGGCGAAAATGCCGAAGCTGCTAAAAAAAGAGAAGAAAAAGAAGCGGCTATCAAAAATCCAAAAACAGCCGCAGACAAACAACGTGAACTTGAAGAAGCAGCCAAATTAGCGGCTAATCCAACTACTGTTGTAAAAAGGGATCCGAGACTTCCGAAAGGTTATTTCTGGAAGCAACTGAGTAATGGCCTGGAAGTAGTGGTAATAGAAAATAATAAGGTACCACTGGCCACTATTGAAATAGCAGTAAAAAATGGTGCCTATACAGAAGGGCCTGAATACAGTGGATTATCGCATTTGTTTGAACACATGTTTTTCAAAGCCAATAAAGATTATCCTGACCAGGAAAAATTTATCAAGCGTACTGAAGAAATGGGTGCTTATTTTAATGGCACTACAGATGTAGAAAGAGTGAATTACTTTTTTACGTTTGATAAAGACAGCCTTTCTTCCGGATTAAAATTTATGAATGCGGCCATCCGTTTTCCTATTTACCGTACAGAAGATATGCAGAAAGAAAGGCCGGTAGTGGATGGTGAATTTCAACGTGCTGAAAGCGATCCTGGTTTTCAACTGTGGATAGAAACACAAAAAAGAACATGGGGAGAAAACTTTACCCGCAAAAATCCAATTGGTGAGCATGATGTAATTAATACAGCCACTCCGGAGAAGATGATGATCATTAAAGACAAATATTATTTCCCTAATAATTCAATACTGGTTATCTGTGGCGATGTAGAACATACTAAAGCATTTGCACTGGCGCAACAAATCTATGGCGATTGGAAATCCAGTGGATACGACCCTCATCAGAAATATCCTATACCAGCTTTTAAGCCACTGACTAAAAAAGATTATTTCATTACAGAATCTACCATTGCACAAACTCCTTATGAAATGTTTCAATGGCAGGGACCAGATTACAGTACAGACTCTGCAGGCACTGTTGCCGCGGATGTTTTTTCTGCTGTGCTTCGTTTAAACTCATCTAAATGGCAACAGGCTTTAATTGATAAAGGTTTGGCTACTTATGCAGATATCAGCTATAGCACCAATAAATATGTGGGACCGGTACAATTATTTGTAGTACCGAATCCTACAAAGATGAAAGAATGTTATACTGAAATAATAAATCAAATAAACCAGTTTGGCAATGCTGATTATATAACTGATGACCAACTGGCTACTGCTAAAAATGTATTGCGCAGAAACTATATAAGAAATTCTGAAAAACCATCTTCACTTGCTTCGCAGTTAACCTATCAATGGTGCAGTACTTCGCTTGATTACTTCACAGATTATCCAGCAGCCTGCGATAATGTTACCAAACAGGATATTCAACGCTATGCAATGAAATACCTGGTAAACAAACCGTATGTTGCCGGAATGATTATTAATGCAGAAATGAACAAGCAATTGAACCCTGCTGATTATTTTAAAAATTAAATAAGACTGGCAAAACTATTCAAGCGAAACAATAAAATTAAAAAGATGAAAAAAATAGTTCTATATATATCAATACTGATAGCTGCATTACCAACAGGCGCATCAGCACAAAACAATAAGCCGTATGAAATGATGGTAAGCGGTGTAAAAGTAATTGTACAACCATCGGGTAATGAGATTGTAGTAGTACAAACCGGCATTAAAGGTGGCGTGCAGAATTATGCAGCAGATAAAGCCGGCATTGAAAACATGGCAGTAACTGCTTTAACTGAATGCGGCACTGAAACAGATGATAAAAATAGTTTTAAAAATAAAGTAGATAAAGTAAGTGCACAAATCAATGGATTTAGTGGCATGGACTATACCAGCTTTTCTATGAATTGCATTAAAAGCGATTTTGAAACAGTGTGGCCTTTATACACAGCAGCACTTACCACTCCAAAATTTGATAGTAAAGAATTTGACCGGATAAAACAGGACATGATCAACAGCATCCGTGCCAATGAAAGCAGCCCTGACAATGCCATAAATAAAATGGCGAAGCAAAATGCTTTTGCCGGAAAAAATTAT
>JADMIO011482863.1_pt1 | contig 17211 bp, 18 predicted proteins | sample 8958161 | NCBI WGS metagenome assembly JADMIO01 (sample SAMN16585339, study PRJNA669376) | soil metagenome | isolation source: Crop rotation soil | place: USA: Cullars Rotation, Alabama | collected 2011
CGCTGCTGTACGGAATCAAACCGTCCGATCCGGTGACGCTGGTGATCGCGACCGGCGTGCTGATCCTGACGGCGCTTGCGGCGAGCTATCTCCCGGCGCGGCGCGCGGCGCGAATCGATCCGGCGCGGACCTTAGCGGAGCAATAGTCGCCAGGCGTTGTCGTCAGCCATTGTCCGGCAACTGACTCGCGACGAACGTGTCGATGTGTTTCGCGATCTCCGCAACCGGCGCAGTAAGCGGAATCAGCGACCAGCCGGCCGAGACGCGAATCAACACGCTGCGCCCGCCGATATCGAACAGTTTCTCGAGCCGCTCCTCGGCGATGCGGCGAATCTCGCCGCGCACGCGGTCCAGCGATTCTTCGCGCTCCAGCACGGCGACGATTCCGGGACCAGTCCAGCGGAAAAGATGATCGTCCGCCGAAAGGTGCGACTTGAAGTGGCTGCACATGACATCCAGCACGTGGTCGCCGACGGCGTATCCATAGCGCGCATTGATGGCGTGAATTCGCTGCGCGACCGCGGTGAGAACGAACCGAGCCCCCGGCTTCTCGAGCGATTCGTGCATGTAGAGTTCGGCCGTCGCGCGCTTCGGCAATCCAGTGCAGCTATCCACTTCAGGGTTGTGGATCGCGGTGATGCGCTGCTGGCTGCGGCGCACTTCCTGCCCGATGGATTCGGCCAGCGCGCCGCCTTCGGTTTTCTGACGCTTGGCCTCTTCGCGCACGCTCTCCAGGCAATCGCCCATGCGCAATTTCAATTTCTGAACATCCTCGATCACCGAGACGTGTTCCAGTTGTTTGGCGATCTCCTGGAGCCGCGTGGAGGATCGCTCGCTTCCCGAACCGATGGTTACGACGGTCTGCGTGAGCATGCCGATCATGTTCTGAAGCTCCGCGCTTTGGAGGCGCAGATAGCGCGAGGTGCGCTGGTTGTAGTCTTTCAGCGCCTGCAGAGCGGAGCCTGCGGCGACCAGGAGTTCATCGACCGACGCTTCCGCTCCGGTTGCCCCCTGGATATGTTCGAGGTCGGCGCGAAAGCGATCGTAATCGTCGCGCGAGCCCTCCACCGAGTGCAGTCCGATGCCTTGCAGCAGGAGCGCGATGATTCGTCGAAACGCCGGCGTTTCGTCGGCGCTGGTCATGTATCGCTTGAATGAGATCAGCTTCATCCCTGCTGGCCTTATCGGCCGGGCAGGAGAAGTTGAGAGTCGCTATTGGCGCGCTGCGCCCGAACTGCCGCGCGCCGGCGCGGTTGACGTTTGCAACGGCAGCTTGAGATACGTGCCCGCCAGCGGAAGCTGCATCACGCCGGGCTTGGAGTAATCGCACACGCCGCCCGTGAAGATCGCGCGCAGCTCCTGCATTTCCTCGCCACTGAACTGAACTTTGTAGTCGGCGGCACTGATCGGCTTGAGCTGGCACTTGGCGACGTCATCGGTGATCGGCGCGCCCGCGATCAGGCGCGGGTTGCGATGGTTCGGGAAAAGATCGTTGCACTTGCCCGCGCCGTTGAAGGTCGCGGGTTCGTCGATGCGCACGCCGTCCTTTCCCCAGCAGCCGTCGACTGCGGCCGCAGGTTTCGACTTGGCGATTACTTCGCCGATCGGCCGCGCAGAAGGATTGGATCGCAATTTGTCGAGCCATTCCGTCATCGTGTCGATCGCGATTCCGGTGACTTTCGCACTGATCGCGCGATCGCCCGCGGGATAAACCCACAGCACCTGATTGTCGACGCGTCCGTTCGCCTTGCGCAGCCGCTCGCGAACCACGAAATCGCGGAAACGATCGTGAATATCGCCCAGCGGATCGTTGTACGGACGATAGTGGAGGATCGGCACCGAGCCGAGCCCGCCCGCGCCCGAATTGATGCGGCCCGCGATGTAGGCCATGCGCAGCGCTTCCGGATCGGCCGCGGTGCGGTCGGCGCGCGGCATGCCGTCGCGATCGTAGCCGCCGATATTGCGGTTCAAATCGATAAATTCACGCTTCGAGATTTTCCCGCTGTTCAGCGCGTCAAGCCCGTACTGCACGCCGATGTTATCGAGCGCGGAACGCGCGAAGCCTGTGGCGGGATCGCGTCCGAACGTCGCGACGTTGGTGTCCCAGATGGTGCAGCGTGCGCCCTTAGGATTCTTGACGGGATCGTAAATCAGCTCGGGTGAGATCGCACAGCCGCGCGCGTTGGTGGCGACGATGATATCGATGAAGCTGCGCTCCCACGCTTTGCACGTTCCCGGCGTGTAGCCTTCGACGGCGGTCTGTTTTTCCTGCGTCCACGTTCCCGAATCTTTCGCGAAGTAGCGCATCAACAGACGGCAATCGGTGACGCCCGGCCGCGTGCTCATGCTGTCGGGATAGGTGAGGCTCGGGAGCAGGCCGTCGAGCAGGCCGGGGAAATTCTGGGCGATGAGAAGCTGCTGAATCGATCCGCCGGATCCGCCGTGTCCCATGGTCCATTCCGGCACGCCGTAGGCCTTGATGAAATGTTCCTTGATCATCATCAGCGCTTCGCCGGAGAGGTTGTCGTTGCAGTGCTGCTGCATCACGTTTTGCGTCGAGATGATGTGCGCGAAGCCCCGCGAGAGCGCCGGCTCCATGATGGCGCTGATGGCGGTGTTCTTCCCCTGGTTGTACTGGGTGCCGCAGCCGCCGCCGAAGGAGTAGATGATTCGCTTGTTCCAGGCTGACGCGTCGTTCAGCGTGGCAATCCGATAGATCGAGCGATTGATCGTGCCGGACTCGACCTTCACGATGAACGGGACCGCCTTCCCCTGATTGGTCGTCGCTTGTGCGACATCCGCTGGCGGCTGCGACGGGTCGGCGAGCGGTTTGAACTGGCCCTCTTTCGGCTTGTAGAAATATTCGATCTTCGTTTTCGCCGAGCAATCGGCGTCGAGCGGTTCGCCCAGACCCGATTCTGCCGTCGTGCAGACGAACGGTTTCAGGTGCGGGCCGGACACGATCGGTCCCGTGATCGGATAGTTTGTGAGCTTCAGTGTCGCGGAGTCGCTGCCGGCTTTCGCGACCAGCGTGTTCGCGCCGATCTTCAATCCGCCGACCAGTCCGACTTGCGATCCACGCGCAGCGTCGGCGTGAAAGGACGCGGTGACGTCGGCGCCATTCATCGCGACGGCGAGCTTCGCACCGGCGGGCGCTTTGATCTCGATCAGCGCGTCGCCGCCGCTCACCATGTCGGGCCGGCTCGAAAGCGTCGTGACGGAGATATTCGCGGCGGAGGCGAGCGCCGCAGTGACGAACAGCAATCGGGCGTGAATCGACATGGGCCGATTATACGCGCATCTTGCGAACCCTGGTATTACGCTGGGCGTCGCATCAACAACATCGCCAGGAAGGCGCCGGCGAGGACGTCGAACGATCCGCAGAATCCGGGCCACCACACCGGAACACCCGGATTCTGAATGACGCTGTGATGGAAGAAGTCGAATATGCCGTGGCCCGCGAGGCCGGCGGCCGCGATCCATAAGCTCCGCTTGAATCCGGCCACGGCGAGCACCGCAAATCCGCACGCCACAAGAGACTCAGTGACGATCGCCGGGTTCGAACCCGCCATAGCCGCGAACAAAATGTAGTAGGTCGCCACCACGATCACCATGGTGGGGTAGAACGCGCGGTCGCGGTCGAAGCCCGACAACATCGCGAAGACGCAGATCACCAACGCCAGGACCACGCCGATCAGGTATTCCAAGGTTTCCGCCTCGGATTAGTATGCCTGATCGCGGTGCCCAGTCAGTACCGAAGGATCGCGGCCATCGGGCCGGCGTCACCCATATCCTCGAGCGGCAACATGTACACCTGTCCGCCATTGGCGATGGTCTCGACGGCCGCGGCGTTCATCAGATCCTCGCCTTCAAGCAGTGCGGGCCGCCGACGCGCGTTATGCGTGGCCGGCATCGTCTGGTTCTCCGCGCAGAGCAGGCAGTGGACGCGGCCGATCGATGCGGCGAGCAGAATATCCTCGGCGTTGTGCATCGTGCGATGGCGCTCCGGCGTCTCGTGATACTCGCGCAGAGTCGCCCACGCCTGATGTCGAACCTGCTCCCGCGCGGCAGCGCGAGCCAGTTCGTTGAGCTGCGACGTTTGCAGCAGCCCCGCGTTGCCGACGATTTCGGCATCCAGCAGATTCGCGCAATGCGAAATGCGCCGGTAAGCCGCGATCTCTTCCGCCACGCCCGCGAGCAGCAGCGGCGCGCCGCGCAGAACTTTCCTTACGCCGCGATCAATCATCGCGAAGTAGTGCGCCAGATGATCGGGATGCGCTTCGTAATCGGAGGCGGTGCCGAAGCGGACCCCGCGCATGCCGCCGTTAGAAACGCCGGACGCGGATCGATTGGCCAGAGTGTGATCGGGCTGATCGAAACCCATCGCGGCTTGTAAGCTTGACGGCACACCAGGCGGCAACGCGACCTCCTCGCATGCATCGCGCGTGCAGTGCATCAACCGGAGGTGCTTCTTCCCCAGCTCCAGGACATAGAAATCGAAGGGTGCGTTGAGCGCGTTCAGCAGCGGCTTCACGAAGGGCTTCTGTCCAGCCACCAGGATTTCCTCGACGTTTTCGCGCAGCCGGAAAACTTCAAACGAAGCCGGTGAGGTGAACAGAACGTGCGCGTCGCCTCCTTCATCGGCGAATGGCTTCGCATCCAAATGATCGAGCGGCTCCCGCATTTTTTCGGCGTCGACATCTCGGAACACTTTGTGGGATGCCAGCAAATCGGCGGCGGCATGCCGTAGATGTTTCAGCCGGGCGGCCGGAGAGGGTACGTTCGCCCCCGGGGCGTATCGCGGCAAATAAACGGTCATCCATGGCCCGGGCCGTGTCGCAAGGTTTTCCAGATCATCGCGTTCCAGGAAACGGTCGAGATCGACTTCGGACATGATCGGGTTCATCATCAAATTCTCCAGATGGATTCGTTGCACGCGGCGGGCCGAATGGACTGGCAAGCCTTTGGGCCTAAATCGATGAAACACAGTGCTATGAGGCACTTGGCTGGGTGACAGCGCTCATCCCGCACCGAGCCTTTGCGGTACGATCATGCGATGAACTCTAAGCTGCAGCGGTTTTGGGTATCGGGGCTCGCCTTTGCGGCAATGGCGGGGCTGGCAGGATGTGGCCGGGCCAAGGTGATGACGGAGATTCGGCCAGATGGATCGTTCACTCGGACCGTTTCGCTGACGGGCCAGGAAAAGAAGGAAGGCATGCAGATGTCGCCTTCGCTCGACGACGTTTTCGGCGCCCCGGCGGGGACGGAATGGAAAAAGACCGAGGCGAAAAAGAGCGAAGAAGTCACGAACACCTACACGCGAACGGTGGCGGCCGGCGGATCGCTGAAGGGCGATCTCACGCTCAAGGCCGGCGAGGGCAAAATTCAGCTCGCGAACGAAGTCACCGTGACGCGCAACGGAAAGCGAGTCGAATACAAGGAAACACTGCACTGGTCCGGCGATAAGCCGCCGGATTTCGGGACCATCAAGAAAGAAGATCTGGCGGAAGTGGTGGCCGCGCTGCCGAAGCCGCTCGCGACCGACGCGAATGCGCGGATGTTGGCGGAAAGGGCAGCGACGCTCCTGGTCCCGATGATGTTCGGGCCGGGCGATCCGCTGCTGGCTCTGGGAATCCTGCATCCCGATCTGGCAGAGCGGCGCGCCACCCAGAAGATCGGCACGCTGATGGTCAAGGTGCTGGAAGATCAGTTCGGCGACAAGATGAAGCCGGAGGAACGGCGGCAAGTTGCGGTCAAGCTGATCGAGAAGGGCTTCAGCTCGGCCAAGCCTTCGCAGCCCGATCCGTCGGCAGGGCCGCCTTCGACCGGGAAGAACGGCGCGCCACTGGTGCCGCTGATGTTCGTGCTGAAGGCGCCGGGCAAAGTGGTTTCGACGAACGGTCAAATCGACGAATTCACGGGTGAGGTGTATTGGGCGCTGTTCGGCGAAGCAGCGGTCCTCAAAGACGTCGTGTTGACGGCGGTGTTCGAGAACTAACGTGGCGTTTCGGGCAATCTTGGTCCTGTTCGTGGCGCTGGTAGCAGGCGCGCTGATCCCTGTCGGCAGCTACATGCGTAACGATCTCGAAAAATCGGAGATCAGTGCGGCGGTGCGCGACTCCTCGCCGGGAAGTTTCGTGCACGTGTCGTATGGCGACGTTCACTACGAGTTGAAAGGGCCCGAAAACGGCCGCGTCGTCGTGCTGGTGCACGGGTTCTCCGTGCCCTACTACCTGTGGGACCCGACGTTTGAAGCGCTGGTTGCGCAGGGCTACCGTGTGTTGCGCTATGACCTGTTCGGACGAGGCTTGTCGGATCGGCCGCCGTTGCGCTACGACGCCGACCTGTTCGAACGGCAGCTTGCCGAGCTGCTGGACGCACTGAAGATCGGCGGGCAGGTGGATCTGGTGGGGGCGTCCATGGGCGGCCCGATTTCGGCGGGGTTCGCCTGCCGGCATCAGGAAAGGGTACGGACGGTGTCGCTGTTCGATCCCGGCTACTCGCACGGCCAGCAAATGCCGTTCACCATTCGGACGCCGATCCTGGGCGAATACGTGATGGCGGTGCGGATCGCGCCTCAGCTTCCCGCCAGCCAGATGAACGACTTTCTCCACCCCGAAAAGTTTCCGGATTGGCAGGAGAAGTATCGGTCGCAGATGCGGTATTTCGGGTTCCGGAGGTCGCTGCTTTCCACGCTGCGGAACTACGTAACTGCTGACTGGTCAAAGGAATACTCGTGTATCGGGTCGCGGGGGATGCCGGTGTTCCTGGTGTGGGGAAAGCACGATAAGGACGTGCCGTTTGAGAACAGTAAGGAAGTGCTGGCGGCGATCCCCGCAGCGAAGTTTCTGCCCGTGGAAGACGCCGCACACGTGCCTTTTCTTGAACATCCGGAGATCGTGAACCCGGCTCTGGTCGAGTTCCTGGCGGCGCACTAGCTCAGACGAGCCGCACATATTTTACGGTTCGCGAGACCCTACCTGTTGTAACCTGACAAGACACCCGTGCGCCTTATTTGTTGGACAGATTGGTGTTTATCGGCCGTCCGGCTAAGGTGCAGTGGTTGCGCCGGCGGTGGCCATGCTGGTTGAGTTCGAACTCATCGAGCGGGCGCGAAGCGGCGACGACGGGGCGTATAACCAGGTCGTTCAGGCTTACCGGAAGCGGATTCTGGGAACGATCGCTCGGTTGATCGGCAGGCCGGAAGACGTAGAGGATGTCGGGCAGGAGGTGTTCTTACGTCTCTATTATTCGCTCGACCAGTTGCGGACGCCGGAAGTTTTTGAGCCGTGGCTGTACCGGCTGACGGTGAACGCCGCGTATGACTATTTGAGGCGGCAGCGGCGGCGGCAGGAAAGCCGGATGTCGGATCTGAGCGAGCAGGCAGTGATGCTCGCCGATGCGGCGGAAGGTGGGAAGAGAACGAACGAGGAGCAGCGGCGAACGAAGATTCGCGAGTTGGTGCAGTCGCTGCTGGAGAAGGTTTCTGAGGAGGATCGAATTCTCCTCACGTTGAAAGAAGTAGAAGGGCTTTCGCTGAAGGAGCTCGAAAAGATCTATCAGGTGAACGAAAACGCCCTGAAGGTCAGGCTGTTTCGAGCCCGTCAGCGGGTTTTGAAGGCGTACGAAGCGGAAGGCGGACAGGAGTTGCTCGGCGAAAGCTAAACGGGCGGCTCAGGTCGGCCGATCTGAAGTGAAGAGGACGTTTGTGCTGTTGCAGTTACCGGCTTTGCGGGATGCAGCTTCAGTACGACGAGGTGTAGAATGAATCGCATGCAGGATGGGATGCCGGGCGACAAGCTCGACGCGTTGTTTGCCGAATATCGTGGCGCGGTGCCGGATGTGGATGGCACGGCGCAGTTCATGCCCAATCTGTGGCGGCGAATCGATGAGCGCCGCAACGCCAACACGTCCGTGTTTCGTCGTCTTTCGCAGGTCTTCGTGGTCGCGACAGCCGCGGTCACGCTGCTCCTGGTCACGGTGGTGATTCCGCAGATGCAGCACGAGCAGGTGCTCAGTGCCAGCTATGTGGAAGCGCTGGCCGCGGATCACGACTACACGGATCTCCTGAAATGAAGCTGTCCAAGCTGACGATTGCTCTCTATGTAGGGCTCGTATTCGCGAGCGGAATCGTGCTCGGAGTGTTTGTCGATCGCCTGTATTCGGCGTCGACCGTTACCGCCACGAAGCCGAAGAATCCGGAAGACGTCCGCAAGAAAATGGTGGCGGACTGGCAGACTCGCCTGAGTCTCAGCGACGAACAGGTGACGCGGCTCAACATGATCTTTGACGAGACGCGTTCGCGGTTCCATGAAGCTCGGCAGAAGCTGGATCCGGAAATGCAGGCGATCCGCAAGGATCAGCAGGACAAGATTCGCGCGATGCTGAAGCCCGAGCAGCGCTCCGAATACGAAAAGATCCTGCAAGAGCGCGAGCAGAAGCGGGACAAGAGCAATCGGCACGGGCCTGGGCCCGGTTTCTAGTCAGAACTCCGCAAAACAAGTCAAGCTTCGCAGACCATCCCTCTGTAATCTAGGTCTGTGAAGAAAATCGACCTCTACAAAGAAAACAAATCCGAATACGCGGCGCCCAAGAAGCCGGTGCTGGTCACGTGCAAATCGGCGCAGTATCTGGCGGTGGACGGCAAGGGTGCGCCGGGAGGCGAGGAGTTTCAGGCCGCGATCGGCAAGCTCTACAAAGCGGCATTTACGATCAAGATGCGCAGCAAGTTCGCGGGCCGCGACTACGCGGTGTGCAAGCTGGAAGGACTGTGGCCGGGCGGAGGCGAAGATCTAAATCGATGGACCCTGATGATCCGCACACCCGATTTCATCGGTGCGGACCAGGCCAAAGAGTTCAGCGTGAAGCTCAAGACGCTGGACGAGGGACGATGCGTTCAGTTACTCCACGTCGGCCCCTACGATGCCGTAGGGGAGTCCGTGGCGAACATGCAGGAGTTCGCGGCGGGCGAAAAGCTGAAGTTCGAAGGCGCGCATCATGAGATCTACTTGTCCGATCCGCGGCGCGTACCGCCCGCGAGGCTGAAGACGATCCTGCGGCAGCCGGTGCGGTAAAGCACGATGCGAACGTCGACGGCCGAATCGTATTACGAGCGAATCCTGCGCGTGATGGTGCACATCCAAAGTCACCTCGATGAAGAGCTGGATCTGGATGAGCTCGCGAGTATCGCCTGCTTTTCGCCGCACCATTTTCATCGCATTTTTCGCGGCCTGGTGGGCGAAACGCTGGCGGACCACATTCGCCGACTGCGGTTGGAGCGCGCGGCGCAGCGCTTGAAATCGACTGGTCGACCAGTGACGGATATCGCGTTCGAAGCGGGCTATGAGGCGCACGAGGCGTTCACGCGCGCGTTTCGGACGAGATTTGGTGCGTCGCCTACCGGTTATCGCGATGCACATCCGGCGCCGGAATCATCGGGGCCGATCGAAGTTCGTGTGGAGCGATTCGCACCGATGCGTGTGGCGTTCGTGCGCCATGTGGGTCCGTTCAAGGACGTCGGATCGGCCTGGGGTACAGTCATGGGCTGGGCGGGCATGCGCGGGATGTTCGGAGCGCACACGCGCGCGATCGGGATTATTCACGACGATCCCGACATCACCGCGCCCGAGAAACTGCGCTACGATGCGGCGGTCACGATCGTTCGCGACGTGACGCCCGAAGGCGTGATTGGGGTGCAGGAGATCGCCGCCGGCGAGTACGCGATGGCGCAGCATCGCGGCCCGTACGATCGCATTTCGGAGACGTACGCGCGGATCTGTGGCGAGTGGTTACCGGCGAGCGGGCGCGAATTGGCCGCAATGCCGGCGCTCGAGTTTTATTTGAATGCTCCCCAGACTACGAAGCCTGAGGATCTGCTGACGAACGCGTGTTTGCCTTTGGAAGCTTGATGCGCAGGCTGAAAGCCTGCCCCACAGGGTTTACGCGACGGGCTGCGGCTGCTGCTGCTGAGCGGCCTTCTTCGCGTCGTTGACCTTCTGATACTTCTTCTGGAAGCGGCTGACGCGACCTTCGGTATCGATCAACTTCTGGCGACCGGTGAAGAAGGGGTGGCAGTTGGAGCAGATTTCAACGCGGATATCGCCTTTGTGGGCCGAGCGCGTGCGGAACGTGTGGCCGCAGGCGCAGATTACGCTCAGTTCCTGATAGTTCGGGTGAATTCCGGCTTTCATAGGAGAAACTCCATCATAGCATGTGATGCGGCCAGGGGCGGCAGGGATGCAGGCTAGAAACGCCAAAGGCCCGCGCTTGTGGCGCAGGCCCTTGGATTAACTCGACATTCTCGTTACGCGTGAGGTCGCCGGTCCACAGGAACAGCGGCTCGTCACTGAACGAAACCTGAGCAATAGGAGCGGTCGAATTAAGAGTCGGCCACCTCCCGCGTGGTTTGAGTGCCGTCGTTACTACCAGGTATCATTCGACTGGACCACCTCCTTTCTCAGTGATGCCTCCATCATAAATCGGAGCTGAAATCCTGTCAAACACAATTCACTGGATCTGTAAAGGGTCCTCGGAGAGGGTGAAATTGACGTCGATCTGCGTGATCACTTCGACCGGCGCGCCGTTGAGCAGCGTCGGTTTGTAGAGCCACTGCGCGACCGCGCTGTTCGCCGCCTGAACCAGCAGCGGGTGCCCACTGATCAGCTGCAGATCCCGGACTGAGCCATCGGTTCCGATGATCGCGTTGAATCGCACCACGCCGGAGATTCGGGCCTGTTTCGCTAGAGGCGGGTAAGCGGGGATGACGCGACGGACAAGATTCGACTGCTGCACATTGGCGCCGACCCGGACCCGCTGCGTTCCGTCGGCAAGTGGCGCCGGTGGGGGCGGAGGAGGTGGCATTTCGACGCGAAGTTCATTCCCGGGGACTCCGCCGACCACACCGCCAGAAACGCCGCCAACCACGCCACCGGGAACGCCACCGCGCACGAGCGCTTGCGCAAACGAGAAACGCAGCGTCACACCGGATGGGCCGCGCGTGAGCCCCATCACGAGATGCTCATCGACGTCCCTAATCGCGCTGTTGATGCGCCGCGAGGAATCCAGCGTGTACATGTCGCCACGATGTACCGGCAGGTGTTGCGTGATCTGACGTTCGAGCTCCGGCGTCAGCCCTTCGAACAGAATGTCTTCGATGGGAAAGCCCTTGTCGATCCCGGAGGCGGGCGCGTTGCCCTTCGTGGGCTGCCGCGCAGGAACGGGAGGAGCGGCGTTGAACTGCATGCTGACGCGAACGCGCGCCCCGGCGCCCATGTCCGGCGAATAGTGCCAGCCCAGCACGCTTTCGAGCGCCGCTTTGCGAAGCTCATCCGGACCGCTCAAGACCCGCGCGTCGGCGACTTCTCCTTTGGCGTCCAACGTCAGTTCGATGATCACGTTTCCGGTCGTCTGAACGCCGCGCGGGTGGTAGACGGAAGTTCGATGCAGCAGCTTGCCGCCGGGATCGACGACCACGCCCGAGCCATCGGCGGGCGCCGCACCGATGACGTTGATCGATTGCGCCTGCGCGTGCATCGGGAAAAACCAGACGGCGAACGTGGTGGTGGCGACGGCGGCGAGGCCGACCGCGACAAGACTGGCGGCGATTCGAGGCATGGACATGGAACTCTCCTTGAGAACGGCGGCGACGCGCACCGCGAGCTGGCGTTTCTTGAGGAACAACGGGGCCGGAGCGACGTCCGGCTGTAGATTGCGGGCCGCGACCGTGACGAGCGCGTCAAGATAACTGCGGCGATTGCGGGTGAATCGCACCACTTCGAGATCGACGACCTGCTCGCGTGCGAGCTGCACCTGGCCGAGCGCGAACCACACGGCAGGATGGAACCACAGCGCGGCCCGCACGATCTCACCGGCGAGCACGTACAGCCAATCGTGCCGGAGGACGTGCATCATTTCGTGCGAGGCGATGGCTTCCTGAACATCGGGCGCGAATTCGCGGAAATTTGGGGGCAGCAGAACCGCGGGACGAAGCCAGCCAAAGGTCACGGGGCCGGCCACGCGATCGGAAATGTACCAGCGGATGTGGGCGCCTTCAAAAGGCAGCGGCGCAGGATGGAGCCGCTCGGCGTCGCGGCGATAAATGCGCAAACGCAGCAGGCCAGCGGAGATCCACCCCAGCCGCAGCGCCGCGCCGGTTACGAGCAGCCAGATCAGGTACTCGGATCGCCATTCGAAAGAGAATCCCGGCACGGGGACCGCCACGGGGGCGGAGGGAAGGGTGCGGGAAACAGCGGATTTCACCGGCGCGGGCGCGGGCTGAGGTACGTTTACGCGAGGCTCGAAGAGCGGCAGCAGGATCGCGGCGAGAAGCACGGCGTGCCAGAACCAGAGTCGCGCGCGCGGATGCCGCAGGGCCAGCGTGAACACGGCGCCGGCGCCCACCAGGATCAACACCTGGACGAACCAGGCGACCAGATTATCGAGCGGATACGACGCGGCGAGCGAGATCATTCGGAATCCTTCCTGGCCTTCGTGCCGGTTTCGATCGACTTGCGGATCTCTTCCAGATCCTTGCGCGTGAGCTGCTTGTCTTCCACCAGATGGACTAGAAGCGGCTCTGCGGAACCGTTAAACACGCGATTGACGAAATCGCGCACCATGGATCGGACCACCTGTTTCTGCGGCTGGGTCGTGCGATAGACGTAGGCGCGATCTTCCTGGCGTTTCTTGAGGTAACCCTTCTGCTCCAGGATGTTCATCATCGTCATGACGGTCGTGTAGGCGATGCGTCGGCGCTGGAGGAGGGTTTCGTAGACCTGACGAACGGTGGCGGTGTCGAGGGACCAAATGACCTTCATGATTTCGAGTTCTTGCTCGGTGAGGGTCGACTTGGCAGATCGCATACTAAGAAATTAGTACGAAGCGAGTCGGGTGTCAAGTACCAGAATTCAGAAGTCAGGAGTCAGAAGACAGAAGCTGCCGGTTTACCCTGATAGGTTGAATTCACCGCCCCGAAACTTTCCCGCTTGGCAGATCGTGGCGGCGTTGTGCGCGATTACGTTCATCGCGTATTTCAATTCGCTGAACTTGGGGGCCGCGCGCGATGGACAGCGTCTGCTGAACGACCCACGCACGCAGGCGATCACCGGCGAGAATCTGCGGCGCGTGATTGACGAACACTACTGGTTCCCCTTGCCGAACGACAAGCTCTATCGGCCGGTCACCCTGATTTCGGTGATGCTCGACGGTGGCCCGCACCATGCGGTCAATGTAGCCTTGCACGCGCTCAATGCGTGCCTGTTCTTCGCGCTTGCGTGGAAGCTACTTGCGCAGAAGATCGCGGCGTTTTTCGCGGCGGCGTTGTGGGCCGTTCATCCCTTGACGACCGAAGTGGTCGACGACATCGCGGGGCGAAGCGATTTGCTCGCAACCGCAGCGATTCTCGGCGGGCTGCTGATCTATGCGCGGATGAATTCGGGGGATCGGCGAACTTGGGCGTGGGCTGCCGCGCTTTTCGCGGTCTCGACTCTCGGGGTGTTTTCGAAAGAGAGCGCGGCGATTCTGATCGCGCTGATGGTTCTGTGGGACCTGACCGCATCGCCGCGAGACTGGCGCGCGTTCGATCGGTCACGAATTGCTGCGTATGGTGCGGTGGCGCTCAGCTTAGTCGTAATGTTTGTCGCGCGAATGCGGGTGTTCGCGACAGCTCCCGCACCGCTATCGAGCTTCGTGGACAATCCCTTGATCGGCGCGTCGTTCTGGTCGGCACGCCTCACCGCGCTCAAGGTCCTGGGAATGGACTTGTGGCTGATGATCTGGCCGCGAAATCTGTCGTGCGATCGGTCTTACTCGCAGATTGTCGCTACGGGCGCGCAGGACATGGGCGTTTGGATCGCGACGGCAGCGATCATCGCACTTCTCGTGGCGTTGTGGCTGCGACGCAGCGACAAAACGTTGCTGTGGTGCGCTGGGTTCGCGGCGATCGCGATCCTGCCCACGGCGAATCTGGTGATTCTGATCGGCTCGATCATGGCGGAACGATTTCTCTATGTGCCGCTGTTCGGATTCATCGCGGCCGCCGTGCTGCTGCTTTTTCGTTGGCAGAATGGGCGCGCTCGGACGGCGATTCTGGCGATCACGATCGTGCTGTGCGGCGCGCGGACCATCGCGCGAAATCCGCAATGGAATGACAACCTATCGCTCGCGACGGCCGATCTGAAGTCCGCACCGAACAGTTTTCGGCTGCACCAAATGGTGGGCGAGGAACTCTTCGCGCGCAACGGCAAGGCGCTGGTGGATCAAGCGATCGACGCGCAGGAGAAAGCGTGGTCGTGGACGCGGGACCTGCCGGCAGATCGCGACTATCTGGCCCTGCCGCTGCATCTGGGCATGTTCTATCTTGCGAAGTCGGACGCTGTGAGCGCGGGCGCCGCAGACGGACGGCCGTTCACCGAACGCGCGCTGGCGGCGCTGTTGCGTGCGCGAGAGATCGCCGCGGCGAAAGAAGCAGAGTTCGACGCTACGCAATTGGCGAACGGCAAACCGCTCAACCAGCGGATCGGCGATCCGGATGTGTATTTCCAGTTGGGAGTGGCGCTGATGCGGCTGGGTCGCGTCGACGAGGCGATTGAGGCGGCGCGCAGCGGTCTGGATCTTGCGCCTTCCAACTCTGCGTTGTATGAATTATTGGCGGCGCTCTATCGGCAGAGGAACGATTCGCGCGGGGTGAGGATCACGCTGCACGAACGAATCACCGTGGAAGGCGCTGTTCCGGCGTTGTTTTCGCAACTGCAACAGGCATACGCGGGCGAGGAGTGCGCGTTTCGAACGGAGGGCCAGACCGCGACTCTGAATCCACAGTGCCCGGCGGTGCAAGAGAACCTGTGCAGCGCGTGGCAGAATCTGCGCGATCACTTAGAGCGGGCGCGGTTTCACCAGAACGCCGAAGAGATTCGGAAGGTGGCTCGCGATCGCGGATGCGCGGATGCGCCGCGATAGGCAGGATCCATGATTCGGGTGGCGCTGTGCGCCGCAGCTACGGTCGCGCTGGGATTCGCGGCGTATGAGTGCGCGCGGCGATCGCTAATCGACGATCCGGCGAATCCGAAATTTTGGGCGCGGCGGGCCGCGCAGGCCGAGGATCGTGGCGAAAGCGCGGTTGCGGCGCTGACGCGCGCGGTAGAACTGGCACCACGTGAGGCGATCTATGCGTCGCGACTGGGGCTGGCGCAGGAGGCGGAAGGCGATCTGGTGCTCGCGGAATTCGCGCTGCGGCGCGGCGCGGAGTTGAGCCGCAAATTCGAACCACAGTGGGACCTGCTGAATTTCTTTTTCCGGCGTGCGCGTTGGGACGAATTTTGGAAGCAGGCCGAAATTGCGCTGGCAGCGTCCTATGGCGATCGCATCGCGCTCTTCGATTTGTGCTGGCGGGCCGAGGGCGGCGTGGATCGCCTGGAGAAACTGCTCTCGCGATCGGGATCGATGCGCGTCGCGCCAGCCGAGTGGTGCGAAAAGCTCGTGGAGCGATTCGAGACCGCCGCGGCGCAGCGTGTGTGTGCTGCTTTCCCTTGGCACAGAAACGATGTCGCTGGCGTGACGATTCGCGAGGCGGGCCCGGACGCGTGGAACATTTCGCTGAGCGGCGAGCAGCCCGAGCAATGCGTGCTCTTGACGCGCGTAGTCGGAAGCGCGACGCGATTGGAGTGGTCGATTGAGACGGATCTCACGAATACAGGACTCACATGGAGTGTGGCGACGCATGAGAAATCGCCGCGCGTGCTCGCGGAGAGCGGATCGCTCGCGGGTGGGCCGGGATCGCTGAGGTTCGCAGGCGATGCTCCAGTGCGGATCGCACTGCAATTCCGGCGACCTGTGGGCGCTGTGCGTGCGGAAGGACGCGTTCAATTGGGAGCGCAGATTAAGTGAGCTATCTGCTGCTCGCAATCCTTACGCTGGGGCTGTGCGTGCAGTGGGTGGATGCGCGTTGGGCGTGGGGCGCGGAGCAGGTCGCGATTTTTCTGTTCGCGATCGGGTTGGCGATCGCGTGCGCGGCGGGACGGCGTGTCGAGTGGCATCGGAGCCTGCTGCTTCCGGCCGGCACCGCGGCGATCGGGTGCATTCAGTTGGCCGCGAGAACAACCGTCGATCGCTGGGCCACGAGCGAGCAAGTGTTGACGTGGTTCGCCTGGCTCGCTGCGATGTGGGTCGCGCTACAGGTTTGCGCGGACGATCGCGCGCGGATGCGATTCTTGCGCGCGGCGGCGTGCGTGGCGATCGCGCTAGCGGTGATCGCGATTCTGCATCGGACCACGTCGGGCGGGAAAGTTTTCTGGTGGTTCGAAACCGGGCGCTCGTTCGTGATGGGCGTGTTCCCTTACGAGAATCAGTACGCGGCGTTCGTGCTGCTGATGCTGCCGGTGGTTTTGCTCCAGGGTTGGTGGCTGGGCGGCGCGGTGTTGCTCGCGTCGGCAATCTCGTCTTCATCGGTAGCGGGCGCGACGCTCGTCGTCCTGGAATTCGCGGTGGTCGCGTTCGCGATTCGGCAGCGTGTACGCCTGCCGATGGCGAAACTCGCGGCAATCGCGGTGGTCGCTGTCGCGATCGGCTTCGTCGGCGGTTGGAGCGACATGCTCAAGGACCTGGAGCGACGAAATCCGCTGGAGCTTCGACGGACTTTGACCGCCTCAACTATCGAAATGGCGCGCGATCGCGCGGCGGGCGGCTGGGGGCTCGGCACGTGGACAGAAGTTTATCCCGCGTACGCGCGATTCGATGATGGAGTTTTCGACAACGCCGCGCACAACGACTGGGCGCAATGGGCAGCCGAAGGCGGTGTTGCGCTCGCGCTGCTGATGGCGATTTTTTTCGCCATGACGGTGCGCGTGGCATTGCGATCGCCAATCGCGATCGGGCTGGTGCTGGTTTTAGTGTACGACCTGATCGAGTTTCATTTCGCTGAGCGGCCTGCCTTCGGGTGTTTCTATTTCGCAATGGCGGCTGCCATGTTTGCGCTTGATCTGCGCGATCGGAACCCGCATACTTGAGGAATCCCTCCCCCGGATCACTTCTGGAGGTGCGCGTGCGCACACTTGTCGGATTGATTCTTGCGGGAGCCGCGTACGGCGCGAGCGGCATCGGGATGGCGACGGGATCGGCGGCGTTTTTCGTGAACGGCGCGTCGGTCACCGGCAACGCGACGATCTTCTTTCCAGCACAGTGGGATCCGAAGCTTGGAATTCACGTGACTTGAAGTCG
>JADMIO010380244.1_pt1 | contig 17210 bp, 15 predicted proteins | sample 8958161 | NCBI WGS metagenome assembly JADMIO01 (sample SAMN16585339, study PRJNA669376) | soil metagenome | isolation source: Crop rotation soil | place: USA: Cullars Rotation, Alabama | collected 2011
GTACATGAAGAGATATGATGAAGCACTGGCAGACGTTAATATTGCCATAGCAAAGAAACCAAGTTACGAAGCCTATTTCCTACGTGGTTATATTTATAAATCCACCCGGCAATATGATCTTGCAATTGCTGATTATACGACTGCTGCCAGCTTCTCGGATAACGTTTCGGTATATACCAACCGGGGCAATGTTTATTTTGCCTTACAGAATTATGCAAAGGCGATAGAAGATTATAATGTCGTTCTTAATGCTAACCCAAATGATGCCAATACACTTTCCAACCGGGCATCTGCTTATTTTCAGCTCAATCAATTTGATAATGCGATCAGCGATCTTAACAAAGCAATAGCACTGGAACCAAATAATGCCGGCTATTACGGCACGTTGGCCTTTATCTATGACCGAAAAGGAGATAAAGCAAAAACAATGGAATACGCTAACAAAGCGATCAAGATGGGAGTCAATTTCCCGGCAGATTTTCTGGAGAGAATCCGTAGACCGTAGTCGGTCCACCGTAATCCGTAACCGGTAAACCATAGACCGATAAGTTAAATTAAGCTCTACGGTAGACGGTAGACCGATTACGGCCTTCGGCCTCAATTCAACTGCACCTCTATCTTATCCCCCTTACTCCAGAATGTAAGGCTCTTTGCATTGCTGTAATAAATAATCAGGCCAGGGTAAACGTTGAACGAGTTAACGATCTCTTCACTTACATTATAAACTGTTCCGTCGACATAGGCTTTTAACCGGTTACGGAAATCCATATAGACAAGCATATTGTTCCTGCCTGCAAATTGAATTGGAAAATAATTCTCAATCACTTTTGTTTTACCATTCTCAAATACTTTGAGTTCACTTTCCTTCCCCCTGTAATACATAATCCCCTCAATGATATTATACAAGCCCGGATCAAAATCCTCGATGAGGAAGATATTTCCTTTATGAAACAAACGGAAATTATCGTTCTGATCCACCCAGGCTACCATGTCGTCGCCGACGATAAAACTTTTCGGTCGCAGCTTATCCAGTGTAAATACTCTTTTGTTGTAATAAACCCTAAGCCTGTTGGTGTTATCAATAAATCCAACGGTGTTCAAACCACTTGCGTAACGCATGGTATCGGAGAAATACTCGAGGGTTACAATGGTATCTTTATGCCAAACTTTAAGCTCATGGTGCCGGTCGACAAATGTTACGAGGTTTCTTCCAAGCTTGCTGTTAAATGCTTCCGTAATATCAAGTGTGCGTATTTTATTATCATAAAAAACATTGTAAAAACCGTACCTGTCGGTGAATGCAACAATACTGTCGCTTAAGGTGAAATTCTCACACTGGTCACATATTTTCCTGGTAATGCCTTTGTAATAAATGTATGAAGATGTTGGTGAAGACCAAACTACTAGGGCATCGCTGCAATCGTAGCTCTTGGGCTTATAGCTCGACAAGAGCTTGCTTTTGCCACCCGTGTAAACTTTGAAATCCATAGCATCTGTCACATAAGCACAAACACTATTGCCGGCTTTGAAGCTCAGGGGCTGATTGATCTCAATAGTTTTCAATTGCCCGTTATCAAAAATATTGAAATGCTTATTGTACTGATCCCAATATGGATAGAGAGGTTGTGAATACCCGAATGAAAAAGAAATTGTTAAAATTAAAAAGGAGAGTATGGCTCTGTAATGGAAGGTTCCGGCTTTCATCTATCCTTCAAATATAGATGATTTGTGTTTATATCACAACCTCTTCAAGGTAGGAAGGAATGTAAATGTTCTTAAATCCTGAATCTTCCAATCTCTTCTTAAAGGCAGTTTGTGTTTCCAATTCCCCATGTACGAGGAATACTTTTTTCACCTTTTGCTTATCCTGGCAGCTGAGATAATCTATCATCTCTTTGTAGTCGGCATGGGCGCTGTAGCTTTCTATCACTTCCACTTTTGCATTCACAGGATATTCTTCTCCGAAAATACGAACCGTTTTCGCACCTTCTTTCAAACGGCTTCCAAGGCTTCCGGGAGAACAGTAGCCTACGATCAATATCGTAGTGTTTTTTTTCTTGATATGGTTGGCTATATGGTGTTTGACCCGCCCTGCTTCAGCCATCCCGCTCGATGAAATAATGATGCATGGCTCCTGCAATTCATTCAGCTCCTTGCTGCGGTTCACATTGCTAATGTATTCCAGGTTTTCAAATCCAAAAGGATCTTCATCCGTTTTCAGGTAGTTAAGCAAACTGTCATTGTAACACTCACGATGACGGCGCATGATATTGGTAGCATTTACACTTAAAGGGCTATCCACAAAAACTTTTATGCGCGGCAATATTCCTGCGTGCTCCATTTTATCGAGAGCGTACACCAATTCCTGGGTTCGGTCGACGCTGAAAGCGGGAATGATTAATTTGCCTTTATTATGAACGCAGGTCTCTTTTACAATATTGAGCAATCTTAATTCTGCTCCTTCTATCTTTTCATGCAACCTGTTGCCGTATGTGCTCTCGCAAAGGATATAATCTGCCTGTGGAAATTTTTCAGGACCACGTAATATCTGATCTCCCGGCCTGCCAATATCCCCTGAAAATGAAAGCTTGAACTTTCTCGCCTTTTCCTTTATCGAAATATTTATTGCCGCACTTCCAAGCAAATGTCCCTGGTCGGTAAAATTGAAGCTGATCTCGTCGTTTATTATGTACTCTTCAAGGTACGTCACTTCCACTAAATTTTGCAAAACTGCCTCAGCATCCTCAATAGTGTACAATGGTTTAAATAATTCTTCACCTTTTTTTGCCCTTCTTTTGTTGACATGCTTAAGGTCGCTTTCCTGGATAAAAGCACTATCCCGGAGCATGATCCCGCAAAGGTCAGCAGTTGGTGGTGTGCAGTAAATTTTACCATTAAAACCTTCAGCGCTTAACTTGGGAAGCAACCCGCAATGATCGATATGGGCATGGGATAGGATGACACAATTGATGGTAGAAGCGTCAAAATGAAAATCACGGTTACGCGTCTCCCCTTCTGCACCCATGCCCTGGAACATTCCGCAATCCAGCAACACTTTGAAACCGCTCTCCAGGGTTAGTAAGTGCTTTGAACCTGTTACTGTTTGGGCAGCCCCGAAGAATTGTATCTTCATCAGAAATTAAATTGATATCTCTAAAATACGATGGTTATCACAACGGTAAACTTTGCCGAAGAATTTATTGATGAGACGATAGTCGTGTGTGGCGATAAGTATGGCAGTTCCTCCCTGGCTGATCTCAATGAGCAATTTCATTATTTCATCGCTTACTTCCGGGTCGAGGTTACCCGTGGGCTCATCAGCAAGTATCACAACCGGATCGTTCAGGAGCGCCCTGGCTATCACCACTCTTTGTTGTTCGCCGCCGGATAATTCATGCGGGAACTTATAGTCCTTCATGCTCAAATGCACTTTCTCCAAAACCTCCTGAATGCGGTTCTTTATCCGGGTCTTATCTTTCCACCCGGTGGCTTCCAGCACGAATTCCAGGTTAGCAAATACACTTCTGTCGGTAAGCAACTGGAAGTCCTGGAATACGATCCCGAGCTTTCTCCTCAGAAACGGGATCTGGCTGGATTTGAGTGTCCTAAGGTCATAACCGGCAATACTCGCCTCACCTTTTTCCAGGCGCACGTCGGCGTATAAAACTTTCAGCAGGCTTGATTTACCGCTGCCTGTCTTCCCAATAATGTAGATAAAATCTCCCTTGTTTATCTCGAGGTTTACATCATCCAATATCAGGTTGTTACCCTGGAATATATCAACGTCGCGGAGGCTGATAACCAATTCCCTGTTCATCATGCTATAGTTCAACGGGGTGCAATTTACCAAAAGGAATTTCCCCTAAGATTTTTTTTATCAACTCTATCCTGGTCTCATAACCTGCCTTTTGCAAAGCTTTCTCCGGCCGGTCGACCCGGAAGTATGCTAATAGGGTAAAACTCTCATCACGCAATTGTGCATAATCGGGGATATTTACCTTGCCCTTTATCTTGATAATATAATGCACTGTTAAATAAAATTGTTATATATTTGCTTCGTCAATTTTTAAGCCTTTTGGCATGTGTTTTGTGTTTCCCAAACTATCTAAGTAAATTTCAAAAATATGAAATATTTTAACCTATCAAGAGTAACTATTTTCATAATTGCCATAGTTCTTATAATCTCCTCGTCTTCCTGTAAGCTTCAAAATCAACAGAAAAAACTACAGGCTACGGAATTTAAGATGGAACAGGAAGTTCTCGAGGTAATAGGTGACAGTATTTTGATCTCTTTCCAGGGTACCATCCCTCCAAATGCCTTTCCAAAGAAAGGCATTGCAAAAATAGAACCATACATAAAATTCGGTAACAGCGAGCTTCCTTTAAAGATATTAACCCTCCAGGGTGAAAAAGCCAAAGGCAACTACCAGGTGATCCCAACGAAAGAAGGCGGGACCTTTGCGTATGTCGATAAGGTGTACTACACCCCAGATATGAAGCAAGCCAACTTAAAACTTAACGCAACTGTTCGAATCAAATATGCAGACCCGGTACAGGACCGTTGCTTAGAGATAGCTTCAAACAAGCAGCTTGCTAAAGGAACCATCACCACATCACTTACCCAACGTGATAAAGATGACGTAATCATCAGCAACGAAAACTTCGATCCTGCTAAAATTGACCCTAAAACATATTTCTCCGGCGATAAGTTTGAATCCGAGAAAAAGGTGATCAAATCGGCCACTGAAGTTCCCGGAAGAGTGGATGAAAAAGGCAAACCGGTGATCTCTACTTCCGTTGCGGGGATCATGAATGGCGATAAGATAGTTCCTCAGCAGCCATCAACCGGTCCAGAAGGTTACTATGAAAATAATAATGTCAACCTCGATAAAACATTAGACCCTGCAGTAGTGGCTGCTGAAACAGAGGGAATGGCAAAGAAAACAGGCACCAATAAAGAAGGATATTCAGCATTGGGAAACCGTTATAAAGTTGGAAACAAATTCATGGCCGGAACATCGGCTACTGGAACCAAGTCAAGCAAAGCCCCGATAAATACAGAAGCCAAATACGATCCAGCCAAACCAAAGAACATCAATTATTTCGGAACCAACGATATCGGTCCGCGCCAGGTAAATAAAGCGGCGATCGTTTACTATGTTATAGATTCATGGAATTATCGTGACGCTTACGACAAAAACAATTCAGAACTGCAGGAACTAACAAAGTTTGCTGCAAATCCAAAATACACCGTGAATGGAATACTTATACATTCCTATGCATCGCCGGAAGGTCCGCAGGGGCGAAATGTTGGATTAGCCGACGAACGTACCAATGCCACTTACCAGCAGATCAAGAAACAATTCAAAGATGCGGGAGTGAATAAGATCTATGATGAAAATTTCTACCTGCGTACCTCAACCTTCGAAGACTGGGAAGGATGGAAACGCGGAGTGGCAGTAAGCAATCTCCCGGATAAAGCACAGATACTTGCTATAATCAACAGCAACCTCAGTGACGAACAGAAAGAATTAAAAATAAAAAACGAACATCCGGCTTCTTATAAGGAGATGAAAGAAAATATTCTTCCGCGTTTGCGCCGTTCGGTTGTTTCGGTAAATGCAACGATACCTAACCGCACACCAGAAGAAATAGTTCAAACAGCCAAGACGAATATTCTTGATCTGAATGAAAACGAGTTGTTGTATTATGCAATGACCACTACAGATGAGAAAGAACGCGAAAGAGCATATCGTGCGTTTATTACCAATAACCCTAACGACTGGAGAGGTTATAATAACTTAGCTGCTATCCTAATTCGCCAGGGTTTTGCCCAGGAAGCCGTTACAAATCTTGAAAAAGCGGATAAGATATCTCCAAACAATGCATTTATTTATAACAATCTTGGGGTAGCATATAAGGACTTGAAAAACTATGCTAAATCGGAAATGTATTACAACAAAGCGAAAGCAGCAGGTGTGAATGAGAATAATAATATGGGTAACCTGTACGGCCGTCGTGGTTTATACAAAGAAGCGCTGGATTATTACGGAACAAATACACAATCGTATAATGCCGGATTAGCTTATACCATGCTTGGAAAATATTCCGAAGCGAACCAAAGCCTGGATGCCCAGGACAGGGAAGATAAAGATGCTACAAGCTATTATCTTAAGGCAATTATCGGTGCCCGTGCCGGCAATGCCAATGACATGTCGACTAACCTTCGCATGGCGATCGAGAAAGATGCCAGGTTCCGTGAAGAAGCAAAAGCTGATCTTGAGTTCCGCAATTACTGGAACACTCCTGAATTCAACGCAGCCATTCGCTAAATAAAAGTTTACAAAAAACCCTTCCACAAAATGGAAGGGTTTTTTATTTTAATGCGAAAATATACCCTTGCTTACTGTCTCCTGTTCTTTGCTGCATTAACCTGGACAGCTAAGCATTGTATCCCGGCCCTCGACGAAGTGATGCTCCTTGATCCATGTGTGAATTTCCTTCATGGGAATTACGGATCAAAATTATGGTATGCAGCTGGGACGGAGGAACACTTCATGGCTTACCTCCCGGCGTCTTCCGTCTTCCGTATTCCCTTCCTTTTAATTTTCCCGATCGGCACTTTCTATTATAAGCTACCTTTCATTCTTCTTTTTGCTGTGTGTGCCTGGTTATTGTATAAGATCATAAGATCGAAATTCGAAAATGAAACATTAGCGTGGTTAACCGTTTTTCTGTTTATAAACGATAAAGGATTATGGGATTCCACTTTCTCCGGCAGAAGCGAGTTGTTGCAAGTATGTTTTATTCTCCTGTTCTTCTATATCGAGATTAAAAATCATTCTGTAACAACCGGAATATTAAAAGGGTTGATAATTGGTTGCCTGGTTTTAACACATCCACCTGCATGGATCATTGCTTTAATTCTTACATTTTTTCTTTATCGCAAGAGCCATGTTAAAGTTTTCATCATCTCCATTGGCTTTGTATTATTACCAATACTCATCTATCTCTTCACGATCAATTTTAAAATAAGCGAATTGTTTTCCCAGTTATTTATGGAAGGGACTCTTGCAAGGGCTAATGAAACTTTTCTACACAGGCTTATTCATTCTTATGAGCGCATGCTGCCCTATCCATACCTGTTTCAACCCTGGGTGCCGTTACTATTCCTTGCATGCCTTTTCTTCATATTAAGTTTCAAGGTTCATAAAGAGACTTTTGTTCGAAGGATAGGGATCGTCTTCTTTGCGTATAGTTTTTTTCTGGTTTTCTTTTCGGACAACTATTACCGTTACAATCCTCCGCTGCTTGCCTGCATGTATTTACTTTTGCCATTTGTAATTGAATATTTACGCATCAGATATTCTCTTAAACAGATTACCAATAAATTATTGGTATTGACAATCATTATTATTACTATGCCCTTTGTGGCCAGGTGCTATAATATTTATTTAACCAGGAATTCTACGAATACGGAAGTTCTAATACAAGACTTCAGGGAAACAAAATTAGGCAATGAGCAAACTAAACTTATTGTGGGAGAACCAATAGGTTACTATATGGCAGCGTCGGTAGAGAAAGCAGAATATGCAACAATTTACACGATGCATAAATTTAACCTCAATAATTACGATAGGGTATTCTTTCTTACATATGATAACCTCGATGAAAAAAAATACCAGTTGCAAAAAGAGTTTCAACCCGGAGAAATAAAAAGCGGGACTTTTAAAGGATTGAAAATTTATGAAAGTAAATAGTGCTACGGTACTACAGTGCTATAGTACTGCAGATAGAGGTAATTAGACGCTGAATCATGTTATCTGGCCCGGACAACTGCAGCACTCTGGCACCGTAGTACTGTAGCATTAAAAAAAACCTAACTTTGTGTTTATGAATACCATCAGGCATCTTTTACTTCTTCCGGTTTTATTTTTCACTTTCGAAACATCAGCACAATCCACCATTGCAAACGCTGGTAACCACGTATTGTATGAAGGGGTCCCGAATCCAATTGTAATTTTAATTGATGGAATTGCAATGCGCGATCTGGTGATCACCGCTGATAACGGAATAATAACAGGCAGCCAGGGAGAATATAATGTTGAAGTGAAAGTAGGACCACAGCGCACCTGTCTTATCAAAGCAGGCAAGCTCATCAGCCGCAGCGATACTTTATGGCTGCACAAGCAGGAATTTATGATAAGGCCTACTCCCTATTTATCCCCTTCAGTAAATGGTAAAGAAGGTGGCTATATTACCAAAGAAGAAATGGAAGCATGGAACTTCCTGGATGTTTCATTTGGGTTGGAATTCCCCGGAATAGAATACGATATCGTTGTCTCATCCAAAAAATACCTGAAACAGTTTCACAAGTTTAACCAGGAAATTAATGATACACTTAAAGATGCCTTCGTCGAGCTTGTGAAAGATGACAAGATCGGATTTATCAATATTTCTTTTACAGATCCGCAAACAAAACGAACCCGGGAAATCCCCGATCTTTGGTTTACCGTTAGCAATGGTGGAATAGAACAGACCATATATAATAAATACACGAAGAAGGCGGATTCATTAAAAAACTTTGAATACTTCAGCGGAGCCGGATATAAATATTCGGGTAAGAAAGCAGGAAGCAAAAAGGACGGGCTCTGGACAACATACGAAAGCGGATGCTGTGGTGTAAAGATCGCAGAAACATTATATCGCATGGATTCCATCATAGAGGAAAAACAATATTACTGTAATGGAATATTAATGAGTAAAACCAAATATAACGCAGCAGATACAAGCGCATACCTTATCACATACTTTCCCAATGGAGCCAAATGTTACGAAGGGAGTTATAAGGTAAATCCTTCCCTCGATTTCCATATCAGTGGTTTCGATGGGACGGAGAATAAAGATTATTTCCTCAACGACACGGCTGCTGTTCCTTCCGATCAAACCTATACAAATAGCAAGATCCCGCCAAAAATGGTATTTGGTGAATGGAAGTTCTATTATAAAGATGGTAAGCCGGCTGCAAAAGGAAACTTCAATTATGTATTGGAGAGCTCACCAATTGACGAGGAGAACAATTCCTATTTTTATACCGTTGCAAGAGTTGGGACCTGGCAATACTTTCATCCAACCGGGTACGTATTCCATAAATCATCTTACGATAATGGCAAAACAGTGGTGGAGAGTTTTTATAACAGCAAGGGACAGGTGATTAAATAATTATGAATTGTAAATTGTAAATTATAACGGAAGTTTTATTGTGAGGGGTATTGAGTAATGAGTAATTGGTATTAAGTATTGAGTATTGAACCTTATCATCCCCACGTTACACCTTACTCTTTACTCTTTACATCTTACCCCTTCCTCTATTCCGTAATAACGGATACAGAAACACCCCTGCAATTATTATCGACGCTCCAATATAGAACTGCAGGTTCATCACCTCTGATTTAGCAAAGATCAGGAATGCGAGGATTATCCCGTATACAGGCTCAAGGTTATTTACGATCACCATGGTAAAAGGATTTACATGCTTCCCGATTTTTGTTGCTTCGATAAACGGGAAAACCGTACAGGCAATACTGAGAACCAACAGCCAGAAAATATCTAATGGTTTGCTTAGCATTGACCAGGGCTCTTGATTGACCCATAAGGAAATGATAGTTACACATAACAGAGCTCCGGCGAACTCATAAAATGTTATACTGTAAGCATGATGCTTCCTGGCAAATTTCACGTTTATGTTTACAAAGACGGCCGCTGTAAATGCAGCGACGATGCCATAATAAACACCATTCATTTTAACTTCATTATTATATGAGATAATGATCAATCCCATGAGTGTGCTTGCACCAAGGAACACTTCGAGCATAGAAATGCGCCGTTTGAAAAATAAAGGTTCCAGGAATGCGGTGAACAGGGTCATTGTTGCAAAGCCGCACATTGCCGTATTAATATTGGAAACTTTTATGGATTCGTAAAACGATGCCCAATGCAAACCCACGATAAAGCCGGTTAACACAATGAGCATTGTTGATCTTCCATCAAGACTTATCCTGAATTTTTTATACCGGAAATACCCGGTCAAAACTATCGTTGAGATTATCAATCGCCACCAAACGAGTGGAAGAGCTTCTATGCTAATCAGCTTGCCAAGGATGGGAGTAAATCCGTAAATAATAACCAGGATATGAAGCATGGCGTAAGGCGAGATACCTTTACCTTTTGCACCATCACTTATTTTATTACTTGGGAGCATATTTGTAGATCAACAATGCTATCAGGAAATAAATAAAGTTGGGTGCCCACACAGCAAGCATCGGATTGAAATTGCTAAAGGTGGCAAACGTGTACGATATCTGCATTATCAAAATATAGGTAAATGCCAGGGCTATTCCCAGGAACAGGTGCATCCCAATACCACCTCTTATTTTACGCGATGCTATGCATACTCCGATGAAAGCAAGTATAATCCCGGCAAACGGGAGAGCCTTTCTTTTATAAAGTTCAACATAATACTCTTTAATATTTCCTACTCCCCTTTCCTTCTGCAAGGCTATATAATTTTTCAGTTCAGGGTCGGTCATTGTAGTGATATCGATGCTTCTTTCGGCGAATTCTTCCGGGTTGTAATTCATAACCACGAGACGTTCCGGTTCGGTAGATATCTTTTGACCGTCACTTTCAAAATCACGTATCACCAGGTTTTGGAGCTTCCATTTCTTTAGGGTATCGTTCCAAACTATCCGGTCGGCTTCCAGTTTCTGTTGCAAGCGTGAATTTTCAAATTTCTCAAGGGTGAATTTGTAACCGATACGGTCTTCCACATTGAAATTCTGGATATAAATAAACTGCCCCTTGAATATTTGAAGGTGTATATTATGGCTCCAACCGCTTCTTTTGTTATGTATGTATTCCACCATGAAATTGAATCGTGTTTTGTTGGATTTAGGAAGGATATAACTATTAAGGAGATAAGAAAAGATCGCAATTACTGTGGCAACAATAATATACGGGCGAACGATACGGTTAAAGCTTACACCTCCGGCCAGGGCTGCAACAAATTCTGTTCGTGAAGCCATATTGGAAGTGAAAAAGATGACCGTAATAAATACAAACAGCGCGCTGAAAGTATTGACGAGCCACGGAATAAAATTGAGGTAGTAATCGAACACTACCTTTTTAAAAGGTATATCCTTACCAAGAAAATCATCTAACTTCTCCGATATATCGAAGATGATACAGATCGTGATAAGAATTAATAAGATAAAAACGAATGTGAATACAAATTTCCGGAATATGTACCGGTCAAACTTTGTGATAAGCACTTGAATAATTTGTATTAATGTAAAAGAGCCTCCAAACCTACTCCTCCTCCGGCTTTATAAATGTATCAGGGAAAGGCAAACTACTTCTGCTTAGTATGCAGGAATGGCTGTTACCCCTTCTTTACGAGCCTGGTCTACGTCGATCATATAGGAATGCTTGGTAGGGTCACCAAACAATTCTTTACTGTCTTTTGCAGCCTGTGCGCCAACCAAAAGCGCCGCAAGGAATGACTTCTTAGCAAAGTCATAATTTTTCTTGGTATCCTCGCTTAGCATTGAATCAAAAGCATCGAGCAGCCTTGCTGAGATTTTAGATTCATCCACGGTCTTGCTTCCTATCATCGTTGTTTCCAGGAAAAATAAATTACTCTCCCTGTCCTGTATAGCTTCGCCCTTGGTGTTGACCCGCGGACGATCGTAGAATCCAAGGAAGCAATGGCCGGGTACAAGAACCATTACCGGTTCTATCCCCATCTTATAAAGAATAGAAGCAAATAAAGCAGTACCGTCCACACAGTTCGCCTGGTTCGATTTCCACGCATCGTTAGTGAAACGTATATACTGACTGAATACTTTTTGATTCGGGTTATTGCTTCCTGTAATATTGCTATAGCTAACACCTCTTTGCTGAAGTGCGGTCCACACTGCAAAAACCTGTTTAAAAACCTCTTCTGTACATTTGCCGGTATTGTTATCATTATAAAATAAATACCCTGTGGTTTTATCAATGATATTTGTTTTACGCACCAAAGGCAATATTTCATCCTGTATCAATGGATTATTTTCATTTACATATGCAGCACACATCCATTCGGTCATATTAATTGCTGTAGGGCTGTTGCGGTGAATATAGCCAAGCAGGCATTCGTTGATCCCTTTTATCGGAGTTACCTTTGGCTTCTCACCTACATCTTTTCCGTTAATATTAAGTTTAAAAGTTACTGTAATAACTTTATTCTGTTTCACTTTCAACAATTCGTCGTATTTATATTTTATTATAGGAAATATTTCATATTCCTTAGCTTCCTTAAGGTCTTCCTCGTAAACAGTTGGATTCATTATCTCTGAAGCTTCTATTGTGAGTTTATTCGCGTATTGGCTGCGGCCGGGGTTATTTTTATTCCTATCTGCCCGTTTTTATCACCGATATAAACATCTGTGGTCTGTGCCCTGTTCGGCATTAGCGAAGCAGCATAAATATAAGAAGTATATATATTCCCATCCATCTCAATGATAGGCTCCCAAATGGTGCTTCCCGTATTTTGAACAGCGCCAGCAGTTTTCGCAGGTGCTGTGGTGGTGGTTGAAGCCTTTGGAGTAGTGCTTTCCTTTCCACGCATTTTTGAATCGTTCTGCGCATTACTAAAAAAGGCAATACATGAAAAAAGGGCAATAAATAAGTATCTCATGGTTAATTGATTTATGATAGTTCTGCAACAAAAATAGGAAATTCCTGCACTTTGGCTCTTTATTTTTATAAAATTAAGAATTGCAAACAGGTTTAACAAAAGGCAGGATACAACCCTATGTGGAAAACTCGGGAGACCAACTCTATTTATTTTTATTTCCTTAGAGGTCGCATATTCTTTTTTAATCTCTCTTTCTATGAATAAATATATTACAGAATTTATCGGCACCATGTTCCTTGTCATGGGAGCCGCTCTTTATGGAGGCTTCGGCGCAGCTCTTTCTTTAATGGTAATGGTCTATGCCGGCGGACATATTTCCGGAGCCCATTATAATCCTGCCGTTACCATAGCCATTATGGTTCGTAAGCATATAAAAATAAATGAAGCTGCAATGTACTGGATAGCCCAGATCGCAGGTGCTATTGCTGCCGCTTTGGTTGTACGATATATTTTTAAATTTGAAGGGATGGGCGATGAACTGATACCAACCGACGGAATTGCTGCGGGCTTAATAGCCGAATTCCTCGGAACATTCGCACTGGCTTTTGTGGTGCTGAACGTGGCCAGCTCAAAAGATACAGCCGGTAATAGTTTTTATGGCCTGGCAATAGCAGGAACTGTTTTAGCAATGGCGGTAACCATCGGAAGGTTTTCCGGAGGTGCATATAACCCTGCAGTTGCTGTTGGATTGAGCATTCAAAAATCACTCGCGTGGTCGCAATTCTGGATATACCTTGTTGGATCGGTTGCAGGCGGAGCACTGGCCGGCTATGTATTTACCAAGCTAAGCCCTCAGGATGTGTGGGTGGATGATGAGAAGGAGATAGATTAGATGAACAATTGACAATGGACAATTGACAATGGACAATTGACAATTAACAATGTATAATGGCAATTTAATTTAGACATTTGATTTTGGTGATGTTTCTGAATTAAACGTGGGTTGTTAAAACGGAAAACATTTCAGGCTATCCTGAAAGCTAAAATAAAAAAGCCTGCCGGAATAATTCCTGCAGGCTTTTTATCTTAACAATAAAAACTATTGTTTAATGAATTTTAATAATGTTGTTTGCTCCCCGGCTTTTACTGTCACGAAGTACATTCCTGCTGGGTAAGTCAATGTCTCAATACGCAATGAATTTCCCTGGAGTTCTTCATTTACGGATGCTACCTTTTTACCATCATAACTGAAAACCTCGGCTTGAATTACGCTATGTTTATCCATACCCTTGAAGTTCAGGTTAACGTGATCTTTTACAATGTTTGGTGCGATCGACACAAATTTGTCTGATTCAACTGTGGTGATCCCTTGTGCAGCTCCTGCCGGAACAACCCGTACAGTATAGGCGGCATTTGTTTTATGGAAGCCACCGGTAGTGTCAATTACAACCCACTTAACAGCTGAATCCGAACAGGTTTTACCTTGATTCTCTATCAACAGGTAAATCATTACAGTTCCTGCCTTAGTGTAGGTGTGTGTTGGATACTTGCCTACTGAACTAGTCCCATCGCCCCAAAGCCAAACGTAAATTCCGGAATCTGGCGGAACGAGAGCAGGAGTAAATGTGCTGTTGTTCACAATTACTGCATTAAATGGAGTTGAAGCAACGCTGTCGATATAGAAGCTTGCGTTACATGCGATCTGGGCTGTTATTTTTTGCGAACAAAAAAGAGCCAAAACTAAAAGTGTTGAGATGTAAAATCTTTTCATGATGATAATGTTAGATAATTGATAAAAAAATTGTGTTTCATTTAAACAACTTATTAATCGTGAAACAGTGAAAAGGTTGCACAGGAATACCAAATTGTTTATAAAGGCCCTTAATTCGGGCCTTCAATGACGTTTCTGTGACACATCTGCCTGATTTATTGCTTTATCCACAGGATAGTGATGGGGTAATCTAAATTTTAAATCCGCGCTTATTCCGAAGACATTTCTGCCGCACTTATACTGATTTCTATATATTTGTGCCAAAGCGCTTTTAGAATATATTAATGAAACCATTCTTATCTAAGCTAATAATACGTTCAGTCCTTCGGCATAAAAAGGAAAACACCGGGCGGGAACGGGCTTACTCAAGCTATGAACTGGCCGTAGGATACCGGGAGTTAAGGTTAAATGCCGTTGGTTTAGTAAAGGATACGATAATGATAATAATAGGTATTCTTTGTGCCACATTCGGCCTGGAATGCTTCTTATTACCAAAAGATTTTATTGATGGTGGTGCAACCGGGGCAGCATTATTGGTCTCCAAATTAAATGGGATTCCACTATCCCTGGTACTGGTAATTGTAAATATCCCTTTTATTATTTTAGGACAAAAGGTATTGGGCCGTCAGTTTGCAATTAAAGCCAGCCTTGCAATAGCAGGTTTGGCTGTTGCCGTGTACGCCATCCATTTCCCCGAAGTAAAGGTTGACAAAATCCTGGTCGCCATCTTTGGCGGGTTCTTTCTCGGGTTAGGGATAGGCCTGGCAGTGAGAGGAGGAGCAGTTCTTGATGGCACGGAAATACTGGCAATTGCTTTAAGCAGGAAATTGAGTACCACCATAGGAGACATTATCGTGATGGTGAATATCATCGTCTTCCTTACTGCGGCATATTTTCTTTCTGTTGAAACAGCTTTGTATTCGATGGTTACATACTTGTCGGCTTCCAAGACCCTCGATTTTGTTATTGAAGGTATAGAGGAATATACCGGGGTTACGATCATTTCGGCCCACCATGAAGAAATTCGTGCCACACTTGTTGAAAGAATAGGAAGAGGTGTAACGGTTTATAAAGGCAAAAGAGGATACGGTAAAACCGGGCCAACCAATGATGTGGACATAATTTTCACCGTTATTACACGCTTGGAGATAAGCAAGCTAAACTCCGAGATCGAAAAGATAGACCCCAACGCTTTCGTAATTATGCATAGCATTAAAGATACAAAAGGTGGAATGATAAAGAAGAGGAGGCATAAGCATTGAGGAGAAAGTGGTCAGTCGTCAGTCATCAGTGGGCAGGTTGCCAATTGTAGCGACTTTAATCATTAACTTCCACTGACTGACCACTTACCACTGACGACTGGCGACTCTTCAGATAGTCATATATCGCAACATTCATTAAGAACAACGCCAGGAAATATAAGATATTCTCAACCGGCACATTGATTATTTTGATCCCAAGAATTTGTGCAGGATCATACCAGAGAACTCCTAACGCGATAAGTGTAAAATAAATAATTAGCACAGGAACAAGGCTTATAAAATATGCCAGATAGAATCTCGATAAGGATTTAGGTCTTGAAACCCAGGCACGGATGGTAAGGAGGAAAGCGCATACAAGCGATACGATGGATGTATATAATTGTTTCCGGAAAATAAAAAAAAGGAACAAAGTAACAATTAGAAAAAAGCCGGTAATGGATTTATTGAATAACCTTAATACATCTTTTTCAATGAACTTCTTACTATAAGCATAAAGTAACAAGCCGGCATAAGGAATAGCTACATAAAACAAAACCGACTCAAGGGGTATCCCGAACCAAAATCGTCCGGTAATAAATTCCTTGTTAATTCCCCATACGCTCCAAACACTGAAAAAATAATCCCAAATTATAAAGACAGCTGCCGGAATCAATACAGCCGGAATAACCCTGAAAATTTCTTTATAAAAAGGACTCTCCCCCGGAATTGAAAGTGCAATTGCGAGAGCGAATACAAAGATTATTATCCAGAGGTAATACATATAGTGGAGAGTGGTAAGTGGTGAGTGGTAATTGTATAGCTTGTACTGCTAACGACTACCACTAATAACTTTATCTTAATAAAATGGTGAACTGAATTTCTCATCCGTAATTATTTCTTTATCTGTCAGTGTTAGTAAAAAAGCTTTTAATGCGTTTATTTCCGCGACGGTTAAATTCATTACCTGGGGATTGCCGTTTATATCTTTCAAATGCGGGTCAAGGTTAGGATTGGCTTTTATTCCATTGTTGTAATGTGCGATCACATTATCAAGTCCTACGATTCCTCCATCGTGCATAAAGCGTTCACGCAAAGCAATATTTTTCAATGACGGGGCTTTGAATTTCCCAACATCATTTACATTTTTTGAATGAACAAAAATCCCTGAATCCGGGTTTGCCATAAATAACCCGTTGTTACGGGGATTGTCCATAATGAGCACATTGGTATTATGACAGCCAAAGCAATTCACCTTAGTGTTCGTCATGAAAATATTTTTCCCGAGGTTCTCTTCCGTTGTATAATTTGGAAAGTTGGCAAGCCTGTTGCCGGTTAATATCAATCCTTTATCAAATTGAGAACTGTATGAAACCATGGAGCGCACGAACTGTGCCAATGCCTTTGCAATATATTCCGGATTGATATCCCCGGTATTGAAAGCATATTTAAATAATACAGGATAGTATTCTGTATTCTTAACCCGTTCCACCAGCGTATCTAAATTCATTCCCATCTCTAC
>JADMIO010806561.1_pt1 | contig 17208 bp, 18 predicted proteins | sample 8958161 | NCBI WGS metagenome assembly JADMIO01 (sample SAMN16585339, study PRJNA669376) | soil metagenome | isolation source: Crop rotation soil | place: USA: Cullars Rotation, Alabama | collected 2011
CCGGACGATCGGCACCGAGGGCTTCGACACCGGCCGGGGAGCTTACTCCACCCGGCGATCGGCGAACGTCCGGAGCTGCTCCCGGTCGCTGAAGGAAAGCCGGCGGGCAAAGCGGGCGGCCAGCGCGCCAGCGACGGCAGCCACGGCGACCAGCTGGTACATGATGACCAGCTGATAGCGCACCGCCTGGTCGGGCGCGGTGCCGCTGACGATCTGGCCGGTCATCATCCCCGGGAGCGCGACCAGCCCCACGGTGAGCAGCCCGTTGATGGTGGGGCGAAGCGCCGCGTTCATCGCCGCCCGGACGTGCCGCTCGACGGCCTGCTTCGGCGTGGCGCCCAGGGAGAGGAGCTGCTCGACGCCCGGCGCATCCTCGTGGATCGACGCGAAGACGCGCTCGAAGACCAGCGCGACGCCATTCATCGCGTTGCTGAGGATCATCCCCGAGATCGGGATCAGGAGCCGGGCCTCGTACCAGAGCGGTGGGCGGATGACGAAGGCGAACACCGGCACGAGCACCAGCACGCCGCCGACGAGGACGGCGAGCGTCGCGTAGCGGAACAGGACCCCGGTGCCCGGACCGTGCGCGATGCGGCGGGCCGCCGTCCACCCGGCGACGGCGACCATCACCGCGATGACGCCGAACACGCTGGCGGGATCCTGGTTCCGGAAGACGAGCGTGAGGAGCAACCCGACCGCGAACAGCTGCACGGCCGCGCGCACCGTACCGAGCAGCAGGTCCCTCTCCAGGCCGAGGCGGCTCTGCGCGGACACGGCGAGCGCCATCGCCATGAGACCCAGCGAGAGCAGGAGCTGCGGCAGGGAGACGCTCACGTAGCTCACGAGGTCCTCCTCCCGGGAGCGTGCTCGACCAGGTGCCCGGCGACGAGCTCGAGGTGCCGTGCGGGGAGCTGCTCGAGCACGCGGGCATCGTGCGTCACGACCAGGACCGGAGCTCCCTCTCCAGCGAGCTCGCGGAGGAGGCGCACCAGCACGCTGGCCCGCTCGTCGTCCAGGGCCGCGGTGGGCTCGTCGAGGAGCCAGGCCTCCGGGCGGAGCGCGAGCGCGCGGGCGACGGAGACCCGCAGCTTCTCACCCCCGGAGAGCGCTCGTGCGTCCTGGCCGAGGAACTCGGGCCCGAGCCCGGCGCGGACGATGAGCGCGCGGGCGGTCGCCTCGTCGAGGTCCTGGCGCGCGAGCCGCGGCCCGCTGCGGACGTTGTCGAGCACCGTCCCGGGGAACATCGCCGGCGCCTGGGGAACCAGCGCGACCCGGCGGCGGAAGGCATGCGGGACGAGCGTCCGCACGTCGGTGCCGTCGAGGAGCAGCTGCCCTCCGTCCGGCTCCGCGAGGAGACCGAGGATCCGGAGGAGCGTCGTCTTCCCGCCGCCCGACGGTCCGCCGACCGTGGTGACCGTCCCGCGCTCGAGGCCGAGGTCGACCCCGTCGAGCAGCACGCGTCCCTCGTACGTCTTCCGGAGGCCACGGGCGTCGAGCAGGGCGGGCATGCGGCGGAGCACCGGACCTAGGCCACCCGGTTCGAGAACGCCAGGCCGACTCGCCCGGTGCCCCTCCCGGTCGCGCCCGTGATAGATCGCCCGGCCGTCCGAGCGAGGTCGGGTGCTCGCCGGGAGGAGATCCCCATGTCGCTTCCGGGAGGCTCCGGAGCGTCGAGCCTCCGCGCGGTGCTCGCCGTCCTCGTGGCGGCGGGCTGCGCCACGGTCGTCCTGACGCCGGGTCGCGCGCTGGCGCAGGGGACGGAGATGGACAAGATCCAGGAGCAGCAGCGGCAGGCCTGCATCCTGGTGAACGGCGACCCGGAGTGCATGTGGCACCACGGCAGCGGCCCCGTCCGGCCGGCGCCACCGCCGAAGCCCGACGTCTGGGGAGCGGTCGCGGTGAGCAGCACGCTCTCCTGGGGCGTCTCCTGGAATTCAAGGACCCGCGAGGACGCGGAGCGGACGGCCATCGAGCACTGCAGGGCCTCGGCGGGACAGAACCCCTGCACCATCAAGGTGACCGTCGCGGACGTCTGCGTCTCGCTGGTCATGAGCACCAAGGAGCACGTGGTCTCCATCGGCGGCCCGACCGGTGCCACCGACGTCGCCGAGGGCGCGGCCACGCTCCGCTGCCAGAGGGCGGGCGGGCACGCGTGCAAGATCGTGAAGTCCTTCTGTGCCGACGGCGGAGGGCGACACGACGTGAAGGGCCACACCACGTTCTCGAACGGCAACCCGATCTACACGCCCGGGAGCGCGTCCAGCCCTGCCCCGGCCGGGAGGCGCTGACCCCCGCCGCGACGTTCTGCGGAACGTCTTCCCGCCCCATGAATCGACTCGAGACGCTGCTGGCCGCCGTGGAGCCGGCCGACGACAAGGAGGCCGCTGACCTGGCGCTGATGCAGGCCCAGCGTGCGCTGCTGCCCGAGCCGTTCTCGCGGAGCCAGCCCGGCGCCCACTTCACCGGAAGCGCGGTGGTGACCGACGGGAGGCGCGTGGCGCTCGTGTACCACCGGAAGCTCGGGCGCTGGCTCCAGCCGGGAGGGCACGCCGAGGCGGCGGACGGGGAGGATCTGCTCGCCACGGCGCTCCGCGAGGCGTCCGAGGAGACGGGCTGTTCCGTCGTCCCCCACCCGGCGGCGCCGCGACCGCTCGACGTGGACGTGCACCCCATCCCCAGCCGGGGCACCGAGCCTGCGCACCTGCACCTCGACGTGCGGTTCCTGGTGCTGACCGATCGCCCCGAGGCGCTGCGCGAGGATCCGGAGGAGAGCAGCGCGGTCCGATGGTTCGAGCTCGACGAGGCGATCCACCGCGCGGGCACGGCGGAGATGAGGCGGCTCCTGGGGAAGGTCCGTGCCGTGCTCGGCGTGTGACGTCTCTTGGTGCTGTCTCTCGGCACGAAATGAGACGGGTCGTCATGCGTCCAGAAGGAAGCCGCTGCGAGTGATGGTCGGCTCGCTGGTACAGTCGGTCCGCATGTCTCACGACGATCGCCAGAAACGCGCGGAGGACATCGAGCAGCGCGAGTCGGATGACCCGCTCGTCCAGCTCGAGCAGAAGCTTCGCGACGGGAAGTCGGTCGACGTGCAGGAGGTCCGCAAGGCCTGGCGGACGACCCGGTACCCGCGCGCGATGGTCCAGGTGCTCGCCCATCGCCGGCGAACGGACCTCGCCGTCCGGGCGGCGAGCATCCTTGGCATCGAGGCGGACACGAGCAGTGACAGCTGGCGCGAGGACCTGGAGGCCGAGCTGTTCGAGCGCTTCTTCGGGATGCCCTTCGCCGAGATGGACGGGCTCGCCGAGCAGATCCGGCGGGCCATCCCCGATCCAGCGGTGTAGGGACCGTGCACCCCGGCTCAGCGGGGAAAGAGTGCCTCGAGCGCCTCGCCGAGCGTCTCCACCGGCAAGAGCTTCACAACGCGCGATTCCACACGGCGCGCGCTCCCCTTCGGCAGCACGGCGCGGACGAAGCCCATCTTGCCCGCCTCGGCGAGCCTCGGTTCCATCTGGGCCACCGCCCGGACCTCGCCGGCGAGCCCCACCTCGCCGAGCACCAGCACGTCCTGGGGCACCGCCACGTTGCGCAGCGAGGAGACGAGCGCGGCACACACCGCCAGGTCCGCCGCGGGCTCGGACAGCGTCATCCCGCCCGCGACGTTGACGAAGGTGTCGCAGCCGGTCAGCTGGACGTCCTCCTTCTTCTCCAGCACGGCGGCGAGCAGCGCGACGCGATTCCCGTCCACACCGATCGCGGTGCGCCGGGCGGTGCCGTAGCCGGTGGGGGCGACGAGCGCCTGGACCTCGACCAGCAAGGGCCGCGTTCCGGAGAGGGTCGCGGTGACGGCGGAGCCCGGTTTCCCCGCCGGACGCTCGGCAAGGAACAGCGCCGATGGATCTGCGACCTCCTCGAGGCCGGAGCCCTTCATCTCGAAGACGCCGATCTCGTTGGTGGACCCGAACCGGTTCTTGTGCGCGCGGAGGATGCGAAACGGGTGACCGCGCTCGCCCTCGAAGTAGAGGACGGTGTCCACCATGTGCTCGAGCACTCGGGGCCCGGCGATGCTGCCGTCCTTCGTCACGTGGCCCACCAGGAACGTCGGAACCCCCGAGCGCTTGGCGTGGGCCATCAGCCGCCCGGCGACCTCGCGGACCTGGCTCAGCGTGCCGGGAGCGCTGCCGAGCTCGGCCAGGAACATGGTCTGGATCGAGTCGATGACCAGCGCCGCCGGACGCAGGGACTCGGCGGCAGCGAGGACCTTCTCCGCGTCGGTCTCCGCGAAGAGGTGCACCGCCGGAGAGCGCACGCCGAGGCGATCCGCGCGCATCTTGGTCTGCCGGAGGGACTCCTCGCCCGAGACGTAGAGGACGGGACCGGCCGCCGCGAGCCGCTCGACCGCGGAGAGCAGGAGGGTCGACTTCCCGATGCCCGGGTCGCCTCCGAGCAGCACGAGAGACCCCGGCACCACGCCGCCGCCGAGAACCCGGTCCAGCTCGCCGATGCCGGTGCGACGGCGCTCCTCGGCTTCGGCCTCGACGTCGACCAGCTTGACCGGGCGGGGCGAGCCCCCCGAGGCGCCCCAGGCCGGCCGGCGATCCTCGAGCGGAGCGGCCTCCTCGACCAGCGTGTTCCACCCGCTGCAATCGGGGCAGCGGCCGAGCCACTTCGCGGACTGGAATCCGCAGGACTGGCAGGTGAAGTGCGTGCGCGCCTTGGCCATGAGTGTCCCCCCACAATGCCCGGTGCTGCTGACAGCGGGCTCGGCCTGCGCCAGCAAGAGCCGAGCCGAGCCGAGAACGGCGAGCCGGGGCTCGACGCTCGAAGCGTTGCTGTTCGCGTCGCTCGCGTCCCCGGCTCCCATCGACGAGATTGGCGGCGAGTTCGCCGGGGGACGCTGCGACGACCCTGTGGGCGCGTGGCAGCGAGCCGTGGGTCTGTGGTGCCTCCTTCGTCGCCTGGAGCGACTGACCACGGCCGGTCGTGCAGCGGGCCTGCAAGCGTCATCTACCCGGGCGCCCGGGTGGTTGGGACGGTTCCTCCCTCGAGAGCGGGTCCCTACGTTGTCGGCCGGAGGACGGCAATGGCGGGCGCGCTCGGAACAGCAACGACCCTGGCCAAGGAAACGGTGACTCGCTGGACCGAGGACAAGGCCAGCGCGCTCGCCGCTGCCCTGGCGTACTACTCGCTGTTCTCGCTCGCTCCCCTCGTGCTCATCGCCGTTGCGGTCGCCGGGCTGGTGTTCGGGCATCAAGCGGCCGAAGGGCAGCTCTACACGCAGCTGGCGGGCCTCATCGGCGATGCGGGCGGCAAGGCGGTCCAGAGCATCGTCGCCAACATGCACCAGCAGGGCGGCGGAGTCGTCGCGACCATCATCGGGATCGCGACCCTGCTCTTCGGCGCGAGCGGTGTGTTCGTCCAGCTCCAGGACTCGATGAACATCATCTGGAAGGCCAAGCCGCCGACGACGAACGGGATCGTCGAGTTCCTCCGCGTCCGCCTCGTCTCGTTCAGCATGGTGCTCGGGATCGGGTTCCTCTTGCTCGTCTCGCTCGTGCTGTCGGCGTTCCTGGCGGCGGTCGGGGACTACCTGGGCATGTTCCTGCCGGGCGGAGCCGCGGTGGGGCAGGCGCTCAATGCGACGGTGAGCCTCGTGGTCGTCACCGCGCTCTTCGCGATGATCTACAAGCTGCTGCCCGACACTCCCGTGGCGTGGAAGGACGTGTGGGTCGGCGCGCTGCTGACGTCGTTCCTCTTCACCCTCGGAAAGTTCGCGATCGGCTTCTACCTGGGCAAGGCGAGCGTGGCGTCGAGCTACGGCGCAGCGGGATCCGTGGTCATCCTGCTGGTCTGGGTCTACTACTCGTCGCTCATCCTGTACTTCGGAGCGGAGTTCACCCACGTGTACTCGATGCGGCATGGGTCCCGGAAAGCGGCGACGCACACGCCCATGCCCGATCGGCGCGACGGCAGGGATCTCGAGCGCCTGATCCCCCCGGGTGGCGCGGCCGCCAAGTCCTGACCGGATGCCGCTCGCTGCTTGACCCGCGTGGCATCGTGCTGCGAGACCGTCGCGTCGTGCGCCGCTCCTTGCTTGCTGCCGCTGCCGCCGCAGGGCTCTCGCTCGCCTGCCAGCGGGGACCGCAGTACTGCATCTTCGACGGGACGTTCGTCGGCGCCGCGCCACAGCCGTTCGTGGCCCTGAATCCGGACGGGACGGTCGACGACAGGCCGAACCGATACAGCTGGCAGGAATTCACCTGGCCCACCGATCCGGCGTGGACGCACGTCCGGCCCGATCGCGGGGGCTGGGTCTTCGAGGGAAGCACCGGCGGAGCGCCGTGGAGCTTCCGGGGCACCTTCGGGGCGGACGCGGGTGGCACGTTCGTTCGTCTCGAGTCGACCGGGTCGCCTCCGGCCGTACAGGTGATCGGGACCAACGGCAAGCCGACGCTCCTGCTGTACCGGGTCCGGCCCTGCCACGAGTTCGAGGGCAGCAAGAGCGGCGTCCGGACCTGTACCAGGTGGGGCACCGAGGTGAACGCCCGGACGAAGCTCACCTGCAACGAGTGACGTCGCCGGGCGCGGACGCCGTGTCCGCCGTGCCGGACCCCTGAAGGTGTTTGACACCGTGGGTGGCCGGACGTTCGTCGCGCGAGTGAAAGACGACGCTCGTTACGAGGTGTCTGACACCTCGTGAAGCCTTCGTACGGACTTGCGGGTCCGCCGCCTCGGACTGCTCCCGGTGCCTTACCTCGCGCGGTGCCTGGCACCTCGCGAGGGCACCTCGCGAGGCCTCAGGGCCGACGGCTCGCCTCGAGCGGGTGCGCGATCGGCGGGCTCGTGGCGAGGTCGCCGAGCGTCTCCGCGAGCACGTGCATCCCCCGCTCGAGAGAGCGGATCGCCATCCGCTCGTCCGAGTTGTGGCCAGGGTAGACGCCGTCCTCGCGGAACCACATGCCGAAGGCGATCGCGTTCGTCATCTCCCGCGCGTACGTCCCGCCGGCGCTGACCACCGGCTTCCCCGGTCGACCGGTTCCCCGCGCGTACGCCGCGAGCAGCCGCTGCACGAGCGGGGCATCCATCGGAACCACGAACGGCTCGTACCCGAACTTGCCACCGCTGATGAAGCGCGCCCCGCGGCGGGCCGCGAACGCCTGCGCGTGCGCGTCCACCCGCGTGCGGAGGGCATCGCCCCAGAGCGTCGGCGGGGAGCGGAGGTTCACGTGCAGCCCGAACCAGCCGTTCACCTCTCGCTGAACGACGCCGAAGTTCGTGTCGACCGAACCCCACAGCGGATCCGGCCCCGGCAGTCCCAGCCCGCGCCCCGCGGGATCTCGCCCCGCGGCGAACGTGTACTCGAGCAGGTCCGAGGCCGCGCAGGGCGGAAGCCGTCCATGGACCGCCACCGCGAGCGCCACGAGCGCATTCCGCCCGCTGCTCAGCCCCACGCCCGCATGGGCGGCCCGCCCGTGCACGACCAGCGTCCGTTCCGCGCCACTCCCGCGGATCTCGAGCGACGTGTCCCGCGGCAACTTCACCGCGCGCACCGGGCGCAGCCACCGGTCCCAGTCCGGCGTCCCGGTCCGCCAGCGCAGGGTCAGGGTGGCGAGATCCGGCACGATGCTCACCGCCTGGCCCGCGGACAGGTCCACGACCTCGATGGGCCCGTCGGCCGGCTGCGACCGCTCCTGTGCCAGGACGACCCACTCGGCCCAGGCCTTCTCACCGACCACCACGGGGAAGTCGCTGTCGAGGATCAGGCTCAGGTCGGGCAGCGCGTGGTCCTTCCGGTACGTCTCCATGTCGGTGGCGCCGTGCTCCTCGTCGGTCCCCACCAGCAGCCGGACGGTGTGGGTGCGCTTCAGCCCGGAGCTCTTCAGCGCCGCCATGGCGAGCAGCGCCTGCACCAGCGGTCCCTTGTCGTCTGCCGCGCCGCGACCCCACACCGCGCCGCTCTTGAAGGTCGCCGCGAACGGCGGGACCGTCCACTCCGACGCGTTCACCGGCTGCAGGTCCCCGTGCACCACGAGACCGAGCACCGGCGCGCCCTCGGGCCCGGGGAGCTCCACCTCGGTCATGGTCTTCCGGTCGCGCACCACGAACCCCAGCTCGGGCCCGACGCGCGCGAGCCACCGGCGCTGGGCGGCCAGCGCCGCCTCGTCCGTCCACACCGTGGGAAAGGCCATCACCTCGGTGAGGAGCGGCTCGAGCCGCGGACGCCACCGCGTCTGCAGCTCGCTCCAGACCGTCTCTCCGGGAGCGGCGGCAAGCGTGAGCGCGAGCACCTCGGCGATCATCAGGGGGCCTCCGGGACGGCGTAGGCGACGCGAACCCGCGTCCGCGAGGTGACCAGCACGCATCCGACCACGAAGACCGCGGCGAGCGCCGTGGAGGCGTCGATCCGCTCACCGAGGAAGAGCGCGCTCCAGACGAGAGAACAGACCGGCTGGGCGAGCTGGATCTGGCTCACCCGAGCGATCCCGGCCTCGGACATGCCCCGGTAGAAGGCGAAGAAGCCGAGGAACATGCTCAGCACCGCGACGTAGGCGAACCCGGCCCACGCCACCGGACCCGCCGAGACGCCGGTCCGGGCAATCACCCACGCCGTCGGCAGCACGAGGAACGGCGCCGCGAACAGCAGCGCCCAGCAGATGACGTGCGGGGCCGGCATCTCCCGGGCCAGCAGGCCGCCCTCGCAGTAGCCCACGGCCCCGAGGGCTACCGCCCCGAGCGCGAGTAGGTCCGCCTGCCCGATCCCGTGCGCTCCCCGGGTCGAGGCGAAGACCAGGATGCCGAGCAGCCCGGCCCCGCTGGCCAGCCAGAACGCCGGCGAGGGCCGCTCCCCGCCGCGGAGAACCGCGAGCACCGAGGTCCCCATCGGCAGGAGCCCGACGATGACCGCCCCGTGCGCCGCAGGCATGGTGCGGAGCGCGAGGGTGATCAGCCAGGGGAAGCCCACCACGACGCCACCGGCGACCAGCGCGATCCGGCCCCACTGACCCCGGCGCGGCCACGGCGCCCGGCGCAACCGCAGGACGCAGGCGGCCAGACCGGCCGCAACGAGCGCCCGGCCCAGCGCGATGAACGTGGCATCCAGCTCGCGGACGGCGAACCGCGTGGCGACGACCGTGCCGCTGAACAGCAGCATGCCCAGCCAGCCGTAGAAGAGCCCGCGTCGCGTTCCCACCGGAGAGGACGCCTCTGTAACGCCCGGCCGGGTCGCGATGGCAGCACAAGGCAGGGGCCCGCTCACCGGAACACATCGTCAACCACGGGGCGCTTCGAGGTTGACAACGCGCCCCTCCCCGTCGAGCGTGGCGCCCCCGCTGCACCGCGCAGGAGGTCGTCCCCCCGTGTCGAGCGTCTCCGAGGTCCAGGCCAGCCCCGAGGTGGTGCTCCGCCACGACTGGACCCTTCCCGAGGTCCGCGCCATCCACGATCTGCCCCTGCTCGAGCTCGTCTACCGCGCCCAGACGGTCCACCGCGCCACCTTCGGCGATCCGAAGGTCCAGCTCTGCAGCCTGCTCTCGATCAAGACCGGCGGGTGCCCGGAGGACTGCGCCTACTGCCCCCAGTCGGCGCGCTACGCCACCGGCGTGAAGGCCGAGCGCCTCATGGACACCGGCGACGTGCTCGAGGCGGCGCGCACCGCCCGGGCCGCCGGCGCCACCCGCTTCTGCATGGGGGCAGCCTGGCGCGAGGTGAAGGACGGCCCCCAGTTCGACCGCGTGCTGGCGATGGTGCGCGGCGTGCGCGGCCTCGGGATGGAGGCGTGCGTCACGCTGGGGATGCTCACCGCGGACCAGGCGCGCCGGCTCAAGGAGGCCGGGCTCACCGCGTACAACCACAACCTCGACACCAGCCCCGAGTTCTACGGCGAGATCATCTCCACCCGCGACTACGACGACCGGCTCCGCACGCTGGCCGCGGTGCGGGGGGCGGGCATCTCGGTTTGCTCGGGCGGCATCCTCGGGATGGGCGAGTCGGTGGACGATCGGTGCGAGCTGCTCCGCACGCTCGCGAACCAAGAGGTCCACCCCGAGTCGGTCCCGATCAACGCGCTGGTCGCGGTCCCCGGGACGCCCCTGGAGAAGCAGACGCCCGTCGCGCCGGTGGAGATGGTCCGTGCCATCGCCACCGCGCGTATCCTCATGCCGGCCGCGATGGTGCGGCTCTCCGCGGGCCGGATGCAGATGAGTCACGAGGCCCAGCTCCTCTGCATGATGGCCGGCGCCAACTCGCTCTTCTTCGGCGAGAAGCTCCTCACCACCGGCAACCCCGAGTACGCCGACGACATGGCGCTGCTCGAGGGCGCCGGCCTCCGCCCGCTCGAGCCGGCGGTCGAGACCTCGCGCGGGTCGTGAGCTCGGTCGCAGACGCCTGGGCACGGGAGGACCTGGCCGAGCTCGGCCGGCGCGGGCTCCTCCGGCTCCTCGAGCCACTCGGGTCCCCGCAGGGCCCGGTGGTGCGGATCGGCGGTCAGTCGCTCCTGAGCTTCTCCTCCAACGACTACCTCGGTCTCGCCGCGGATCCGCGCATCCGTCGTGCCTTCACCGCGGGCCTGGAGCGCTGGGGCGTCGGCTCGGGGGCCTCCCGGCTCGTGGTGGGCGACACCGAGGCGCATCGCCGACTCGAGGCACGGCTCGCCGCCTTCGACGGCACGGAGGCCGCGCTTCTCTTCAACGGCGGCTACCCCGCCAACCTCGGCCTCGTGCAGGCCCTGGTCGGGCGCGGTGACCTGGTGGTCTCCGACGCGCTGAACCACGCGAGCCTCGTCGATGGCTGCCGCCTGAGCCGGGCCGAGGTCGCCGTGGTCCCCCACTGCGACGTCGAGGCGGTGAGCAGACAGCTCGACAGGCCCGGGTTCGGCCGACGGCTGGTGGTGACCGACGCCGTGTTCTCCATGGACGGGGACTCCGCCCCGCTCGAGCGGCTCGCCGACGTGTGCGCCCGCGCCGGCGCGGCACTGCTGGTTGACGAGGCCCACGCGACCGGCGTGCTCGGCGCGCGTGGCTCGGGGCTGTGCGAGACCACCGTCGTCCGGCCCGACGTGCGGATGGGCACCCTCGGCAAGGCGCTCGGGGGGTTCGGCGCCTATGCAGCGACCACCCGCGCGGTGGTCGATCTCCTGGTGAACCGTGCGCGGTCGCTCGTCTTCTCCACCACGCTGCCGCCTGCGCTGTGCGAGGCGATGGTGGTGGCCGTCGACCTGCTCGAGCACGACCCCGAGCTCCGGCCCCGGCTGTGGCGGAACATCCGCCGCTTCGTGGACGGCCTCCGGACGCTCGGGCTCCCGGCCGAGGCGCGGAGCGCGATCGTCCCGGTCATCCTCGGTACGCCCGAGCGGGCCCTCCGCGCCTCCGCGTTCCTGCGCGAGCGCGGGCTGCTCGTGAAGCCCATCCGTCCACCCACGGTTCCCGAGGGCACGAGCCGGCTGCGGTTCGCCCTCTCCGCCGCACACACGGAGGCGCATGTCGATCGCGCCCTCCAGGCACTCGAGGAGGCCCGCGCGCATGGACTCGTCGCGGCATGAGCGTCTGCTGGCCCTGGACCGGGCCCACGTCTGGCACCCCTTCACCCAGATGGCGGTCTGGCCGTCCGACGATCCGCTGATCATCGAGCGCGCCGAGGGCAACGAGCTCGTCGACGACCTGGGCCGGCGGTACCTCGACGGCATCAGCTCGCTCTGGTGCAACGTGCACGGGCACAAGAAGCGCGAGATCGACGACGCGGTCCGTGCCCAGCTCGATCGGGTGGCGCACTCCACGTTGCTCGGCTTCGCCTCGGTGTCCTCCATCGAGCTCGCCGAGGCCCTGGTGCGCATCGCTCCCGAGGGGCTGACCCGCGTCTTCTACTCGGACTCGGGGAGCACGGCGGTCGAGGTCGCGCTCAAGATGGCCTATCAGTACTGGCAGCAGTGCGGCCGGCCGGAGAAGACGCGCTTCGCCGCGCTCACCGAGGCCTACCACGGAGACACCGTGGGCTCGGTCTCGGTCGGAGGCATGGAGCTCTTCCACGGCATCTTCCGCGGACTGCTCTTCGGCGTGGAGCGGCTCCCCAGCCCGAGCCCCTACCACTGGACCGGTGGTGGCGATCCGCTCGCCGCTGCGCTGCGGGCCGCCGAGCGCCTCCTGGAGGAGAAGGCTTCGACCCTGGCGGCGGTGATCCTCGAGCCGCTCGTCCAGGGCGCGGCGGGCATGTGGATGCACCCGCCCGGGTATCTGAGAGCGATGGCCGAGCTCTGCCGGAAGCACGACGTGCTCCTCGTCTGCGACGAGGTGGCCACTGGCTTCGGGCGCACCGGGACCATGTTCGCGGTGGAGCAGGAGGGCGTCCGTCCCGACTTCCTCTGCCTGGCCAAGGGGCTGTCCGGCGGGTACCTGCCGCTGGCGGCGACGCTCACCACCGACCGCGTCCACGAGGCCTTCCTCGGCGAGTTCGCGTCGGCCCGCACCTTCTTCCACGGCCACACGTTCACCGGGAATCCGCTGGCCTGCGCCGCGGCCCTGGCGTCGCTCAGGCTGTTCGAGACCGAGGGCGTGCTGGAGCGTGCGCGCCGGACGGCCGAGGTGCTCCGGCCGAAGCTCGCCGCCATCGCCGAGCTTCCCCACGTGGGAGATGTCCGACAGCGCGGGCTGATGGTGGGCATCGAGCTGGTCCGTGACCGGCGCACGAAGGAGCCGTACGACTACGCCGAACGCATCGGGCACCACGTGTGCCTCGCGCTGCGGCGGCGCGGCATCCTGCTGCGGCCGCTCGGGCCGGTGGTGGTGATGATGCCCCCGCTGTCGCTCACCGAGGCCGAGGCGGTCCGCCTGGGCGACGCGGCCCGCGAGGCCATCGTCGAGGTCACCGGCGCGTGAGCCGTGAGCCCCTGCCGGAGGCGCGGTGAGGCCGGGGCGCCCGACGTCCGCCGCGGCGGCGAGGAGAGGTGGCGCCCCGTTCCGGGTGTTCGTCACCGCGACCGACACCGGGGTGGGGAAGACGCAGGTCTCCGCGGCGCTCCTCTCTCTCCTGGCCGACGCCGGGCTGCTGCCCGCTCCGTTCAAGCCCTACGAGAGCGGCTGCACCCGGCTGTCCCGGCCTGCCGACGCGCTCGAGCTCCGCGCCGCGGCCCGCAGCACCGACTCGCTCGACCAGGTCTGCGTCCATCGCTTCCGCGCTCCGCTCGCTCCCGGCGTCGCGGCGGCACGGATGGGCGTCGTCCCTGCCTTCCGTCCCGTCCTGGAGGCGTTCCGGAGCTTCGGAGACCGTCCGATGGTGGTCGAGGGCGCCGGCGGTCTCCTCGTTCCGCTCGATGGCCGGCGGGATATCGTGGACCTCATCGAGGCGCTCGGGCTTCCGGTGGTGCTCGTGGCCCGCGCCGGGCTGGGGACGCTGAACCACACCGGCCTGTCGCTCCGGCTGCTCGAGGCGCGCGGCATCCCGGTGCGGGCGGTCGTGCTCTCGCGGAGCTCGCCGGTGAAGGACCCTTCCGTCGAGGACAACGCGACCTGGCTCGCGCGGAGACACGGCGTCACCGTGCTCGGACCGGTGCCCTACCTCGAGAATCCGGAGCGCCGGCGCCGCGCCTTCCGCGCCGTGGTCCGACCGCTGCTCGAGCCACCGCCGCGCGGCTGACACCCCGGATGTCCGCCGTCCGCCGCTTGCGTGCGCGCTGGACCCGACGGCCGGCACGTGCTCCGCCCGGCGCCGACAACACGCTCCGGAGCTGGCGCGCAAGTTCTCGCCACGCGCGGCACGTGGTTGTAGCGGCGCCTGCTCGGCCGCTCGTCACCGAATTGGACGGCTCGCTCGATCCAGGTGACAACCCTCGCGACAGATGGGCGACGTCATCGACCTGACGCTGGTGAGCAACGCCCGGCGTTACTTCCAGAAGCTGCTCGACACCCGTGGCCTCAACTACTTCCTCCGGCAGGACGGCGGACGCCTCTTCCAGATCGAGCAGAGCAAGGTCGAGATGATCGTCCGCACCGCCGCCCGGAGCCGGCCGTCGCACCTGCCGCGGCCGCCGCAGCACGCGGTGGACCACTGTCGCAAGGAGATCCGCCGCGAGCTGATCCGCCGCGTGGTCGAGGCGATGCTCCAGACCGGCCTCTGAACGGGAGACGCCCGCCGGGGCGGCTGGGGTAGCGTGCCCGCCCGGACGTGTTCTCCGCCCGGACATCCTGGGACCGTACGCAGAACCTGATCGCCGCCCGGCTGGAGATGCTCGGCCGCCGCGGCACCCCTCCCATCGACCTCACCGTCAGCAACCCGGCCGACTGCGGCCTCGCGCCGGACGAGTCGTGGCTCCGCGGAGTCCTCTCTTCCCGTGCCCTCGGCGCCTACCCCCCAGAGCCGCTCGGCCACCTCGGCGCGCGGCAGGCCCTGGCGCGCGATCAGACCCGCCTCGGTGCCCACCTCGAGCCGGGGCAGCTGGTCATCTCCGCCTCCACCAGCGAGGCGTACGGGTGGCTCTTCGCGCTGCTGTGCGATCCGGGTGATTCGGTGCTCGTGCCCGCCCCGAGCTACCCGCTGCTCCCGTTCCTCGCCGAGCTGTCGTCGGTCGAGCTTCGCGCTTTCTCGCTTCCCGAGGATCCGCTCGGCGCGCTCGACGTCGGGGAGCTGGCCGGACTCGCCGACGAGACCACCCGCGCCCTGGTGCTGGTGAGCCCGGCCAATCCGACGGGGTGGATGCTCGGCGAGGCGGATCAGCGCCGGCTCGACATGCTCTGCGCGGAGCGAGATTGGGCGCTGATCGTGGACGAGGTCTTCATCGAGTTCCCGCGCCGCGGCCGGCCCGCGAGATCGGTCGCCGCCCGGGCCACGGAGGCGCTCACCTTCTTGCTGCAGGGCCTCTCGAAGTCCGCCGGGCTCCCGGGATGGAAGCTGGCCTGGACCGCGGTGCTCGGACCGGCCCCCGAGCGGGACGAGGCGCTCGCCCGGCTGGAGCTCATCGCCGATACCCATCTCTCGGCATCGGCGCCGGCGCAGCACGCCCTTCCGGAGATCCTCGGTGGATCGCCGGCCTGGCGCGCTGCGGTCGCGCTCCGCCTCGACCAGAACGCCCGCGCCCTCCGTGAGGCCCGGCCTCTCGATGCGACATGGGACGCGATGCCCTCGGCAGGTGGCTGGTCAGCGGTGGTGCGACTGCCCCAGACCGCCGACGAGACCGAGGTGTGCCTCGCGCTCCTCGAGGCCGGCGTCCACGTGCAGCCGGGACACTTCTACGACTTCCCGCGAGGACGGTGGCTCGTGCTCTCGCTGCTGGCGCCCCCGGCCTGCTTCGCCGAGGGCGTCCTCCGCATGGCGCGAACGCTGGCGCGGCTCTTCCCGCCGCCCTGATGGCCGGGACGGCCCTGGCGCCGAACGAGGTGTCTGGCACCACGCGACCGGCACCACGCGACCGCCCTGCCCGCGACTCCGGCTCCCGCCCGGACCGCGGCGGGCTGGAGGTGCAAGAGCAACTCCTGGACATGCGAAGGGCTGCCGGACGCGTGCCCGGCAGCCCTCGTGAGAAATCAGCTGCAGACGTCGTCAGTCCTTGTCGGAATCGCGACGAGTGTCGCGCTCGGCCTTCTCCGACCCTTGCTTCGCCTTGTCCGCCGCGCCGCCGAGGGCCTCCTTCGCCCGGTCCTTCAGGTTCTCGCCGGCCTGCTTGAGGTTGCCCTTCGCCTGGTCGAGCTTGCCCTCGTTCTCGGTGCTCGCGTCGTTGGTGGCGGCGCCGGCCACTTCCTTGACCTTGCCCTTCAGCTTGTCCATCTCTCCAGCCATGAGCGTCGTCTCCTTTCCTGGAGACGAGGTGCTCATGCGGCGGCTGGGGCGGAACCCCGGGCAGGCGAGGGAGGGAGCGCCGGGCTGGGGCAGAACGCCTTCACGACCGCGAGCATCCGGGTCAGCTCGAACGGCTTGCGGAGGACGCCGACGACGTTCGACGAGCGGGCCTCCACCGGCGGGCCGCTCAGCAGCACCACCGGGCAGGTGATGGGCGCCGGTCCCGAGGCCATGCCCTGGAGAATCGCCTCGCTGGCCGAGTCTGGAAGCTTCGCCTCGAGGATCAGCAGGCACCCGGTTCCGAGCCGGCGGAGGGCCGCCAGGGTGTCCGCCTCACGCGAGACGAGGAGCACCTGGTACCCGGCCTCGTGGAGCACGTGGAGGAGCACTTCCCGGAGCCCCGGGTCGTCCTCGGCAACAACCACCGTTCCGCGCACGCGCCACCCCGCTTCCTTCGGCCCTCTCCCCGGAGCGGCGAATATGGGTGGGTGGGCGGGCCCTGTCACCGTGCGCGGATCGGCGTCGCTGCGCGCAGGTGTCGGGCGATGTCCGGCGGTGGGGTCGAGCGTGATCCTTCCTCGGCGCTAAGGTCCTGACCTGGCGATGCGGGCCCCGCTGACAGCTGACGTTCAGCGCGCCGAGGCGTACGGCGTGGCGTTCGAGGTCGGGGTGGACGACCCGCGACTGCGTGCGGCCGTTCGCGCGCGCTTTCCTCCGGGCTGGAGGGCGACCCGCCGCCCCGCGTCGGTACGGTTCTCGCTGCTGCACGACGCGCGCTCGCCCGGGGTGTCGGTGCGGATGGAGGGACAGCTGCTCGCGCGAGGGCTGACGCACGTGCAGGCGCTCGACGTGCTCGAGAGCGAGCTGCAGCTCACTGTCGCCCGGCTTGCTCGCCCCGAGGTCTTCGTGCACGCCGGCGTCGTCGCCGTGGACGGCCGGGCGATCCTCGTCCCGGGGCGCTCCGGTGCGGGCAAGACGACGCTGGTCCGCGCGCTGGTCGCAGCAGGGGCGACCTACTACTCGGACGAGTACGCGGTGCTCGACGCCGTGGGCCGCGTCCACCCCTACGCGCGTCGGCCCAGTGTCCGCGTCCGCGCGGGAGGCAAGGAGCGGCATCCCGTCCCCCGTGGACGAGGGCGCCGCCCGGTACCCGTCGGTCTGGTGGTCGAGACCCGTTACCGCCCCGCGGCGCGGTGGGCCCCGGTGCCCCTGTCGGGCGGCGAGCGGGTGCTGGCCCTCCTGGCGAACACCGTTCCTGCGCGTGACCGCCCGGCCGAGGTGCTCTCGGTGCTCGCCCGGGCCTCCGAGCGCGCGGCTGGAATTCGCAGCGATCGCGGAGCAGCGAGCGCGACCGCGGCCGCGCTCATCACGCTCGCCCGCGCGCGGTCGAAGCGGCGACCGGCGGTCAGGCCCGGGTCACGACGCCGGAGTGGGCCCGCGCCTCGGGATCGG
>JADMIO011227312.1_pt1 | contig 17208 bp, 13 predicted proteins | sample 8958161 | NCBI WGS metagenome assembly JADMIO01 (sample SAMN16585339, study PRJNA669376) | soil metagenome | isolation source: Crop rotation soil | place: USA: Cullars Rotation, Alabama | collected 2011
GCCGCGACTTCAAGTCACGTGAATTCCAAGCTTCGGATCCCACTGTGCTGGAAAGGCGAAGGCCAGGACGGTCAGGAGGGCGGCGACGACGCCGAGAACAGCCTGGACGACGGTCAGCAGTCCGGCGAAGACGGCGAGCAAGGCGAGGACGGCGAGCAGGGCGAAGGCCAGCAGGGGCAGCAGGGCGCAATGGCGGGCCAGCAGGGCCGCCGCTCCCGTGGCCAGCAAGGGCAACAGGGCCAGCAGGGGCAACAAGGGCAACAGGGCCAGCAAGGCGAGTCCGGTTCGCCGGACGACGCGCTCCGCAACATGCTGGAGAACATGGCCAAGCGCAAGTTCGACTACCTTGACCAGTTGCCGGAAGACCCTGGCGGCCAGATCAAGTCGCTCTCCGAGTACGAGTTCATGGACCCGGAGGCGAGGGAAAAATTCCAGGAACTGCTGAAGATGCTGCAGCAGCAGATGCTGAACAACACCTTTAAGGGCATGCAGCAGTCGCTTCAGAACATGACGCCCCAGGATATGCAGAACATGCGCGACATGCTGCACGACCTGAACCAGATGCTGCGCGACCGCGCCATGGGCAAGCAGCCGAACTTTGAAGAGTTCATGCAGAAGCACGGCCAGTACTTCCCGCCCGGCCTGAACAGCCTGGAAGAACTGATGGAGCACCTGGCCAAGCAGATGAGCCAGATGCAATCGCTGCTGAACAGCATGAGCCAGGAGCAGCGCTCCGAACTGCAAAGCATGATGGAAGCGATGCTGGGGGACCCCGGCCTGCGCCAGGAACTGGGCGAACTCTCCCAGATGCTGGAACAGATGATGCCGGGCCAGTTCAACGCGCAGCGCTACCCGTTCCGGGGCGATTCCGACCTGACGTTTGAGCAGGCGATGCGCGTGATGGAACAACTCCAGGACATGGACAGCCTGGAGAAGGACCTGAAAGGCGTCCGCGACTATCAGGATCTGGAAAAGATAGACCCAGACAAGATCCGCGACCTCCTGGGTGAAGAAGAAGCTCAGAGCCTCGACGAGATCAAGAAACTGGCGGAAACACTGGAAGAGGCCGGGTTGGTGGAGCGCAAGGACGGCAAGCTGACCCTGACGCCGCGCGCGATGCGCCAGATTGGCGACAAGGCGCTGCGCGACATCTTCAGCAGCCTGAAGCGCAACGGCTTTGGCAACCACGACCTGAAGGAGATCCGCGGCGGCGGCGGCGAACGGATGGACGAAACGAAGTCCTATGAGTTCGGCGACCCGATGCAGATCGACATTGCCCGCACGATGATGAACAGCGTGGTGCGCTCCGGGGCCGGAACGCCGGTCCGCATGCAACCGCAGGACTTCGAGATCTACCGCAACGAACTGATCACCCAGAGCGCCACCGTGCTGCTGCTGGACATGAGCCGTTCGATGCTGCTGCGCGGATGCTTCCTTGCCGCCAAGAAGGTGGCGATGGCGCTCCAGAGCCTGATCAAGACCCAGTACCCCAAGGACCAGTTGCTGGTGGTCGGGTTCTCATACATCGCGCGCGAACTGAAGCCGGAAGCGTTGACCTCGCTCTACTGGGAGGAATACGAATACGGCACCAACCTGCAACACGGCCTGCAGTTGGCGCGCGAGTACCTGAACAAGCAGCGCGGCGCGAACAAGGAGATCATCGTCATCACCGACGGTGAGCCGACCGCCCACTTCGAGGGAGGCCGGGTGACGTTCGCATACCCGCCGACCTTCCGCACCATTCAGGAAACCCTGAAGGAAGTGCGGCGCTGCACCAAGGACCAGATCACCATCAATACCTTCATGCTGGAGACCGGCGACTACCTGATGAGCTTCGTCGAGCAGATGACGCAAATCAACCGGGGCCGCGCGTTCTACGCCACCCCGGAGCGACTGGGCGAATACGTCCTGGTCGACTATGTTGGGAACAAACGGCGAAAGATCGCGTGAGGCGATGAGTAAGAACGAAACCATCAATCCCGGCTGGGAACATGTCCGGCGGCAGACGTTCGCACCCGCCGTCAAGCGCGGCAACATGCTGTTCATTTCCGGCATGACCGCGACGGACGACGAAGGCAAACTGGTCGGCAGCGACCTGGAAGCCCAGACGCGCCAGATCTTCACGAAGATGGGCAAGGTGCTGGAGGCGGCCGGTGCGTCCTACGACGACATCGTGATGACCACCGACTACATCACTACCACCGACGGCTACCGCGCCACGGCGGACGTCCGGCGCGACTTCTTCAAGAACGGATTTCCGGCGTCCACCGGGATCATCGTGGCCGGACTATTGCGGCCGGGCGCGCTGATCGAGATCGACGCCATCGCGATGCTTGGCTGATGGAGCAGAAGTTCTTCGAGGACTTTCAGATCGGCGACACGTTCCGCGTCCCGTCCAAGACGATGAACGACGCCCATTTCCTGTTCTTTTCGGCCATCACGGGCGACACGCACCCGATCCACTACGACGTGGAGTACGCCAAGAAAACCCGCTTTGGGCGGCCGGTGGCGCACGCCTACCTCATCACCGTGCTGACGGCGATGGGCGCGTCCAACCTCAGTTGGGCGGTGGACGAGTCGATTGTCGCGTTCGTGGAGCAGTCGTCGAAGATCCTCAAGCCGGTGTTCGTCGGGGACACGCTGTCGCCGCAGGGCGAGATTGTGGAACTCATCCCCGGCAACCGCACCGGCACCGTCAGGTTCCGCACCACCGTCACCAACCAGTCCGGCGAGGTCGTGCTGGAAGGCTCCCAGACCTACATCATCAAGCGCCGCCCCACCGAGTAGCACATCGACGTCCCTTACTTCGCTGCCAGGGTGAGGATATCCAGGTCCCCTCGCCCGCCGCAGCGGGAGAGGGCTAGGGTGAGGGCCTTAAACCTCAGGTTTCAAAACGCTCAAGGCCCTCACCCGACGCTTCGCGTCGGCCTCTCCCCTGCGGGGGCGAGGCGAAGGCGGCCCTAACCCCCTGTTCCCCTTCCTCAAAGGAAGGGGAACTCGCCCAACTGGTGCTTGCGGTCAGGACTTCGCGGACTTCATCGTGCTGGGGAAATACACCCGGAGGCGCACGTCCGGCGGGTCTACCGAGAACTGGCCAATGCTGTTGAGCACCGTCGTGCCGCCGTAGTTGAAGGATCCACCGGCAAACAGCGTGCTCGTGTCGCTGGCGACGGCAAAGACGAACTGGCCCGCGCCGGTCAGGCCGCCGTCCACGCGGGACCAGGTGCCCGTCTGCGGGTTCCAGCGGGCCACGTTCAGGGCCCCCACGTCGCCGACCTGGCTAAAGTTGCCGCCGAAATACACCTCGTTGGAAATCACCGTCATGCCGTGGATCGAGCCGTCCGGCACGCCGCCGCCCAGCGCGCTCCAGGCCGTGGTGCCGGTATTCCAGCGGGCTACGTTCAGCGCCGTGGTGCCACCCGCCGTCCCGAAGTTACCACCGACGTACACGTCGTTTTGTAGCAGGGCTATAGCGTTCACCTTGCCCTCGCCCGTCCCGCCCGCCAGGCCGGACCAGAAGGTCGTGTCGCGGCTGTAGCGCGCGATATTCCGGGTCGGCACGCCGCCCGCAGTGAGGAAGAATCCGCCGACGTAGATCGTCGTTCCCTGAACGGCCAGTGCCGACACGTAGGCCGGGGCATCCGGTTGTCCGGAGCGCACGCCGTCTCCCAGCGTGAACCAGTCGTGCGTGGTGGTGCTGTAGGCCGCTACGTTGTTCGCTGCCAGGGTCCCGGCCTGCCCGAACGCGCCGCCGACGATGAGGTCAGTGCCCTGCGCGGCGAGCGCGTTGACGCTCGGCGTAAAGAGACTCCCGGCGATGCCGTTGCCCAGGGGGGCCCAGGTGCTCCCCGTCTTGTTCCAGGCGGCGATGTTCTGGACGGCAACTCCCCCGGCCGAGGTAAAGATGCCCCCGGCGAAGATCTCGTTGCCGATCACCGCCAGCGCCAGAATGCGGGCATACGGCCCCTCGATTCCGCTGCCCAGGCCGGACCAGGTCTGACTGACCGTGTTCCAGCGGGCGATGTTCCGGGCGGGTACGCCTCCGGCGCTGCCGAACTCCCCGCCGATGAATACGTCCGTTCCGGCAACCAGAATCGCGTTCACATCGCCGTCGCCGATGCCGAGGCCCACGGGGAGCCAGTTCTTGGCGACAGGGTTCCAGCGGGCGATGTTGTCTGCCCGGTTGCCGCCCGCGCCGGTGAACGTGCCGCCGGTGAACACTTCGCCGCCGACCGTCAGCAGGGCGTTGACCGACACGCCGTCGATGCCCGCGCCGAGCGGTTGCCAGGTCCGGGTGGACGGGTCCAGGCTGGCGATGTTGCGGACTGGACTGCCGCCCGCCTGCGAGACTAACCCGGCGGCAACCAACTGACCATCGTTGGTAGTGAGCGCGTTGACGGTGCCGGTTAGGGTAGTGGTGATGGGGAGCCACTTGCTGGTGCTAAGGCCAAAGCGGGCGATGCTTGGCGCAATGTACGGGTCCTCGTCGAAGTTCTGGACCTGGGAGAACGATCCCCCGGCCCACAGGTCGTTGCCGGAAACATGCAGCGCGAACACCCCCGGCGTGTTGTCGCCGCTGGCAATGCCCGCGCCAAGGTTGTCCCAGACATCATCTGTCACGCGGAACCGCGCGATGTTCGCGGCGGGAAGCCCGCCTGCTGCGCTGAACGATCCGCCGACGTAGACGTAGTCTCCGGCCACCGCCATTGCCGTTACCGGCAGGGCAAAGACGCGGGTACCGCCCGCCGTGATGCCGGTGCCGACGGTGTCCCATTCCTCGGTTTCCGGGTTCCAGCGGGCGATGTTCTGAACCGGCAGCGCCAGCGGGTTGGTCGGCGCGCCGTCCGCATGGGTGAATGCCCCGCCGACGTACACCACGTCGCTAATGGTGGCCATCGCGTTGACGGAGAGCGCGTTGATGCGGATCCGGTTGCTGGTTATCCCGCCGCCGAGCGCCTTCCACTGGTGGGTTGCCGGGTTCCAGCGGGCGATGTTGTTCGCGCCAGTCGGCCCGGCCTGCGTAAAGGACCCGCCGACGTACAGTTCTCCCCTTGAGACGGTAAGCGAGTAGACAGTGCCGTTGACGCCGGTATCCAGCGCTTCCCAGCGTTGTTCCGCCGGTATCCAGCGCGCAATGTTCGGGGCCAGCACCCCACCGGCGTGGTTGAACTGCCCGCCAACGTAGACCGACCCGCTCAGTACCGCCATCGCGAATACCGAGCCATCGCTGCCTGCCACACCGGTCGTCAGGGCCTGCCAACCGAGATATTCCCCGGCGGCGTTGCGGGCCTCCGGCGGCGGCGCGGCTGGTCCGGCGACCGAGGGCGACACCTGCCGGGCCACGGCGGGGCGCGGCGCAGCATCCTGCATGACCGCGGCGGCAACCGGGCGTGGCGGCACGGCCAACCCGGCAGCGACGACAAGGAGGGCGAGCAGTCTGACGACGGTAGGCAGCAATCTCATCATGGGCTGAGAGCGATTATACGGCGGTCCGGCGCTGCCGGGCGGCGCGGTAGGGGCGACTTCCTGGCTGCCCCACCCGGGATTCTGAGCCTTCACGGTTCTCCGGTACAATCTACGGGATACTGGCAACCTGGCGCGACCATGAAGACAGCCGTCGTCCGCCGCGCGACAATCATCGCGCTCATGCTCCTCAGCCTGATTGTTCCGGCTCCGCCGCCGCGGGAGGCGGATGCCCAGCAGCCGGTGCAGGGGCCGGTGAACGTCAACGGCGCGGGCCTGCACGATGTGGAACTGGTGCCGCCGGTACGACCGCTCACCACGACGAAGCCGCTGCACCCGGTGCCGTTGCCCGCGCGCCGCACCGGGCGCACGCCCCAACTGGTGCCCAACGAGACGTACGACGCCCATGTCCTCGTCCTTTCGACGGACGGCCAGGAAGCGGCGCTGCCCGCCATCATCCAATCACTCGTCTACATCGGCGTGCCATACACGCTGCACATCGCAGTCAGCAATACGGTGACGCTCACCCAGGGCTTTCTCGCGGACGGCAGCCATGGCAAGTTCCAGGGGATCATCCTGGCTGTCGGCGACATGAGCTATACGCCGGACGGCGGACAGACCTACAAATCCGCCCTGACGGACGAGGAATGGCAAAACCTCTGGGACTACGAAGCGAACTTCGGGATCCGACAGATCGGCTGGTACACCTATCCGACCATCCAGTACGGCTGGGAAATTCCGACCGCGATCGACACCACCCTGGTTCCCTACCCGATGTATCTCACTGGCGAGGGACGCCAGGAGTTCGGCTATGTCAACGCCAGTTCACCCATTTCACTGACGTATTCGTACACGTTCCTTGCCCACGTCACGACGACGCTGCCGAGCGAGATTGTGTCCGTCACATCCCTGCTGACGGATACCAAGGGGAACGCGCTCGCCATCATCACGCACTACGCGGATGGCCGCGACGTGCTGAACCAGTCGTTCGACAGCAACGCGGCGCTGCCGCACATGCTGACGCTCTCCTATGGCCTGATCAACTGGGTGACGAAGGGCCTGTTCCTGGGCGAGCGCCACGTCTACCTGTCGGCGCATATCGACGACTACTTCATTCCGAACGTCATCTACGACCCAGCATCCACCGGCGGCAATCCCAAAACCTACCGGGTTGCGGTGAACGACATGGCGGCCATCGCGGTCTGGCAGGCGGGCCGGGGCGCAAGCCCGGTGACGCCCGGTTTCCGGCTGGACCTGGCGTTCAATGCCTACGGGGCGCGGTTTGGCAACACGGATCCGCTGGTGCCCTGGACAGCGGAGAACCAATCGATCTTCAAGTGGATCAACCACACCTATTCGCACAACCTGCTGGACGGTATGCCCGCCGCCATGGTGTCTGCCGAATTGCGGCGCAACTTTCAGGCGGCGTCGGATATGCACCTGTCGACGTTCTCGCGGTTGAACCTAGTGACGCCGGGCATTACCGGCCTGCGGGACCGCACCGCGATGTCCTTTGCCTTTACCCAGGGGGTGCGCTACCTAGTATCGGACGCCTCGTTCCCGGACCAGTTGCCCAAGACGCCGAATACCGGCCTGAACAACTTCGTCCAGCCGGACATCTTCATGATCCCCCGGCGGCCAAACAACCTGTTCTACAACGTGTCCACGCCGGACGAGTGGGTAACGGAGTACAACGCCTTTTACGAAGCGTTCTTCGGCAAGACGTCCACGTACCAGGAAATCCTGGACCGCGAGGCGCAAGTGCTGCTGCTGTACATGCTGAAGGGCGAGGTGTATCCCTGGATGTTCCACCAGTCGAACATGCGCACCTACGATGGTACGCATAGCATCCTGGGCGACCTGCTGGACCGCACTGCTGCCAAGTACAGCACCTATTTCTCCATCCCGGCACTTAGCCCCACGATGGAAGACCTTGGCCTGCGGGTGGTGCAGCGCACCAGCCTGGCGGAAGCGGGCGTGACGGCCACGATTGAGCCGGGGCGGGTGATCACGCTGACGGCGCAGCGGGAAGCAACCATTCCGATCACCGGCATGCACATTGCCGGAGCGGAGCAATACGGTGGCCAGTGGATCTCCAACGTGAAGATCCGGCCTGGCCGCACGGTCGTGATGCCGCTGGATGATCCTTCGGCGACGTTCCGGGAGGAAGACGCCGTCTGGTTCGTCCCGTCGGCCTGGGCGGGGCGCTAGGCTACTTGCCTCCCTGAAATTGCGTAGGGCAAGGCCAGTAAGGCCCTCACCCTACCCTCTCCCTGCGGGGAGAGGGCCCAATTTGAAACTTACTTGCCGCGCAGGCGCGACCAGAAGTTGCCGGAGCCGCGCTCCTCGCGCTCGTCCTGACCTTCGCCCGGTTCTTCGTTCGGGTCGTACTCCATCGACTGGGCTGCCACCACCGGGGGGGCGATGATCGGCGGCGTCTGCCCCAATTCGGCGCGCAGGCGGTTCACCAGTTGGCGCAAGCCCTCGTTTTCGGTCTTCCACCCCTGGGTGGCCATTTCCATCCGCTCGTTGTCCTTGGCGAGGTAGAACGCTTTCAGCCGCAGGCCCACCAGCGCCGAGTCGAGGCGGTTGAGTTGCTTGGACAGCGAGTCCTCGTCCAGGTCCGCCGATTCCTGGCGGCGAATCTCCGCCATTCCAGCGGCCAGCGCGACGAGAAAGCCCTCGTCCGGGTCGATTTCGCGGGATTCGAACAGGCGCATCGCCTCCTGGTAGTCGTCCTCCAGGATCATGATGCTCAGTTCGCGGGTCTGCTTGCCGGCGAAACTGGCCAGAATATCTACGATTTCCATACGGGTCGCTCCCATTGTGCTGGAATGAATTGTAGGCAGCGGACCCCGCCGCTTGCCGGTCTTGCCTACGATCGGCATAATCGATGCATGGACTTGCGATGACGACGGAAACCAGACCGGACCTCCGGAACTGGACCGAGATACTGCCACCCTACCGGGTTATCCTCCACAACGACGACGTGAACAGCATGGAACACGTCGTGCGGGCGCTGCTGCGCACGGTGCCCGGCATGAGCACCGAAGAAGCCGCCGCCATCATGCTGGAGGCACATTACCACGGCCAGGCGGTCGTCACGGTCTGCCCGCTGGAACTGGCGGAACTGTACCGGGATAGGCTCGAAAGCCAGGGGCTGACGAGCACCATCGAGCGCGACTGCTGAGCGGCGGCGATGGACGAAGGCGCGATACTCCGCCTGCTGGCCGACGCCGACCTGCGCAACCGCGAAATGACGCTGTGGGGATCCAACGGCGTCTGGACCGTCGATCTCGTGTGTGACGGCCAGGTTGCCGGACGCGGCGTCTACAAGCCCCGCAGCGGGGAAGCACCACTCTGGGACTTCCCGGACGGCACGCTGTACAAGCGCGAACGGGCGGCCTACCTGGTGGCGCGCTCGCTGGGATGGCGGTTCGTGCCGCCCACCGTCATCCGCACCGGCCCGCTGGGGATCGGCACGGTTCAGTGGTACGTCGATCATGACGCGCGTTGCAGCCTGGGCGATATGCGCCGCACCCACGCCGACGACATGGCCCGCATCGCCGTGTTTGACGCCATTACGAATAACGCCGACCGCAAGACCGCTCACTGCCTGGCAGGTGACGACGGGCGGCTCTACGCCATCGACCACGGACTGACCTTTCATTGCGACCCGAAGCAGCGCACTGTGCTGGCGGAATATACCAACGGCCCGGTGGACTCCGGTGTGCTGAAGGCGCTGCGCCGCTGGCGAGCCGACCAGGGTGCCTGGCACCGCCTGCGCGCCGCGCTGGATGACCTGCTGGAACCGGAGGAGATCGCCATATTTCTGCAGCGGGTGGACCGGCTGATTGGCACCGGCCGGATGCCTCCGGCCCGGATGCGCACCTACTGGGCCTGGTAGCTACTCGTCGTCGATTTCCGCTTCCGCTTCCGCTTCGCCTTCCGCCCCGGTGACCGGCGTGTTGTTCATGTCCAGGGCGCTGGCGCTAAGCCACTCGGCAAGGTTTAGCAGGCGGGCGGTGGCAAACGCCGTTTCGCCGGGTCGCCGTGCCCGCCGCTCGCTCGGGGCGGTCTTGCCCTCGAACAGATCGCTAAGCCAGCGGTGCATCCGGTCGCCTGCCGCCCGGACGATCATCGGGTCCATTGTGGCGCGGGCCACTTCCACCAGGCTGCGCTTGCCCGCCGACCAGTCCTCGATCTCGATCAGCATCTTGCGCGCCGGAATGAAGCCGGGGCAGCGCCGGGGCCTGAAGTGACTGAGCACCCGTCCGATCAGCCCGAACGCCTCGTCCGGACCGTCCAGCGGAACGGGCGGCATGGAATCTTCCGGTCCGTTCAGAAACACCGGGCGGAACTCGCGATCCGCAATTTGCTCGCCCAGGGCCAGGGTCAAGTCGTACCACGGCTCCACCCCGGCGGACCAGGCAAACTCCGGGTTGTCGCGGAAGTAGGAGCAACTGGGCTCGTAGAAGCCCGGTAGATCGTGCCAGCAGCGCACGCAGTAGCGCTCGCCAAGTCGGCGGCCATCCAGCAGGGGTGGCGCGGCCAGAAAGCGCGTCAGCCACTCTGCCGCCCAGCTAAGGTGGGTGGGCGGGCGCACCCGCCGCCGTGGCTCCGCTTCGGCATCTGCCAGGCTCAGCAGCACGCCCAGCAGCAGCGCCAGGCGCTGCGCGAGGACGCGGTAGAGGGCGGCAGGGTGGGAATACGATTGGAGCGAGTACGTTTCGCGGGCCACATAGGCCTGCGTGCCGTTGTCGGCCCTTGCCCGGAAGGCGAGCGCCGGTTCCAGACCGGCGGAATCGCTCCACTGCTTCAGCAGGCGGCGGATCCGGGTCGGCTCTGCCGAGGTCCACACCGCCTCGAAGATCACTTCGTCGCGGGCTTCGCCGGGCAGCACGCGCACCAGCCACCCAGGGTCCAGCACGCTATCGCCGACGCCCTGCTCCTCCAGAAAGGCGTTTAACCCCCACACGCCCAGCAACTGGTGGGCGGTGTGAATGGCAGGGCTTTCGCGGTGGCAATGGGGGCAGGGCGCATCCTCGTTGCCCGCAGCCGACCAGCGGCCGCAATGCAAACACAGGTGCTCGTGGGGTTCGTCGTAGGGCGAACGATTTCGTTGCATCAGCAGATTGTACCGGAACGCCCCGGCGTCGCCGGGACGCGGCGGGAGCAGGGGCAGGCGGGAGATGCCGCCCCGGCAAGGCTCCCTAGCGGCTGTTCAGGCGGGCCAGATCCTGGTCGATGCGGAATTCAAGGGTGCGCAGCATGCCAAGCATCTTCATGCGGCGACCTTCCCAGTCCACCTTGACGGGTTCGACGCCTGCCTGGGTCAGGGCTTCGCGAATCAATTCGCGGGACCCTTCCCCGGCTTCGTCGGGATTGGTCTGTTCGGTCTGCGGATTTCGTTCGTCGGGTCGTTCCATCATCGCCTCGGCCATCCTCGCCTCCTCACGGTTAGTGAACGGGCGGGCCTACCGCCACCTCAAGGATACTGCCCCCGGGGCGGCAGTGCCTTGTAGTTGGACGCTTGTCTATATGCAAAGTGTTAGAAATCACTCTACCAGGCGCACATAGCTGCCTTCCGGCGCAATTCCGGGAAACAGGCCGGGGTGCAGGATTTCCGCCATGATCTCCAGGCTGTCCACGATCCGGGGACCGGGGCGGCTGAAGTAGGCGTTGCCGTCCACCACATACACCTGGCCCTGCTGCGCCGCCGGAATGGTATCCCAGCCGACCGGCCAGCGCATCGCCCGCGCCTCCGCCACCGACCGTTCCAACCCGAAACCACACTGTGCGATGACCACGACTTCCGGCGCAAACTCGATAAGTTCCTGCCAGTCCAGCACGGTGGCGTCCTCGCCCGCCCGGCCCACCGCGTCCACGCCGCCCGCCAATTGGATGATTTCCGGCGTCCAGTGGCCCGCCCGGAACGGCGGATCGAGCCACTCTAGCAGCACCGTCCGGACCGGACGGGTGACCTTCGACGCCACCGACGACACTCGCCCGATCCGCCGGTAGCAATCTGCCAGCACGGCCTCTGCCTGGGCTTCCGTGCCGGTCAGGCTGCCCACCAGGGCGATGCAGTCCAGCACGTCCTGCAGGTGGTGCGGGTCCAGGGAAATCACTTTCGGGCCGTTCGGCAGGTCGGCTGCCACGCGCTGCACCCGGTCGAACGACACGGCGCACACGTCGCAGAGTTGCTGGGTGAGGATCAGATCCGGAGTGAGACGGTCCAGCAGGGCGGCATCCAGTTCGTAGAGGGTGCCCGCACCTTCCAGTTGGCCCCGCACCGCAATATCAATTTCCAGCAGGCTCAGGTTTTCGTGGTCGATTTTGCTGAAGGTCGCGCGCGGCTTCGCGAGCACCTCCGGCGGATAGTCGCATTCGTGCGTCACCGCTACCAGGCGGTCCGTCAGGCCCAGGGCGCAGACGATTTCCGTCGCGCTTGGCAGCAGGGAACAGATTCGTTCGTACACCGTATCCTCACATCGCTGTCGCTGCGCTCATTGTAGCCCCCGGCGTGCCTTGACCCCCCGAAACGGAGCACCGTACCATCGCGCAAAGGGCAGAAGGAGAGCGCCATGCGGCAAGGCATTCAAGGCTTCGGCTGGTTCATCCGGCGGTCGGAAATTCACGAACAACTCGTCCCGTTCTACCGGGATGTGCTGGGCTTTCCGGTGTTGCGCACCGGCAATCTGACGGCGTTCTGGACCGGCGAACTGACGGTGCTGGAAGTGAGCTATGGTGGCGCGCCGGTGCCGCACTTTCGCGACCGCAGCGAAGCGCCGCTGACGCCGATCTACCGCGTCGCATCGATGGAGCGGACGGTCGCGCGCCTGAACGAGGCGGGAGCAAAGTTCCTGCACGAGCCGTACCAGCCGCCGGACTCGCATTTCTCCTATGTGCGCGACCCTGCCGGGAACCTGGTGGGTTTGGCGGAGCGTCCACGCACTTCCACCACCCCGGATGACGTGGAGGCCTGGCGGCGCTGGGACGCGGGCAAGCCGACGCTGGAAGGCTCCGGGCCGCTGCCGGAGGACATGCAGAGCCTCGGCTGGGTGGTGCTGCGCGGCGCGGATATTGACGGACTCGCGGCCTTCTGGCGCGACGTGGTTGGCCTGGACTACCTGCGCGATTCGTCGACCGGCAAAGTCTTTTCGATGGGCGACCTGGTGCGCCTGGAGATTGCGCCGGGGTGTGAGCCGCAGGCCGCGCCATCCGACCGGATGGAAGTGTCGAACTCGTTCCTGCTGCGGGTGGACAACTGCTCCCTGCGATTCGCCCAGGTGAAGGCGGCCGGGGCGCGGGTTGTGAACGAGCCGATCAGCATTCCGGGCGGCCAGATCTGTTACTTCTCGGACCCGGAGGGGCACGTGTTCGGCTTCCAGAGCCGTAACTCGGAGAGCACCCGGCCGGAGGACTACGAGGCCGTCCGCCGCGCGGCCAAGCCTGCCCGCTGAACCTCTCCCGGATCCGCGTTCTCCAACCACTCCGGCGGCGCGACTTCGCGCTGCTGGGGTTTGCCTGGGCCGTCTCCATGCTGGGAGACGGCTTTTTGCTCGTCGCGCTTACCTGGCAGGTCTACGAGATCGACAACGACCCCGGCGCCATGGCAAAGGTTGGCCTGGCGCTGTCGCTGGCCATCGTGGTGTCGGCGCTTTTCGGTGGAATGATTAGCGACCGGTTCGACCGGCGATTCGTCATCATCACGGCGGACTACCTGCGGGGCATCACGATTGGCACGATGGGCCTTCTGTCGCTGGCCGGGGTGCTGGAACTGTGGCACATCATGATCGCGATGGCGCTGGTTGGGTTCGGCAACATGCTGTTCTACCCGGCGTCGTTTGGCCTGGTGCCCAGCCTGGTTCCCGCCGACGAACTGCCGCAAGCTAGCGCCTTCGAGGGCACATTGCGCCCGTTGATGTCGCTGCTGATTGGCCCGGCGGTGGGAGGGTTGGCGGTCGGGGCGTTCGGTCCGGGGATTGGCATTCTGGTGGACGCCGGAAGCTATTTCGTCGCGGGAACCGCGGTGCTCGGCATTCGCAAGGTCGCCCGACCTGCCGCGCGACCGGCCACCCAGGGGCCGCGCCAGGTGGTGGAGGACGTGCTGGCGGGCCTGCGGTATGCGCTCAAGACGCGATGGCTGATTCTGGCGCAGTTGACCGGAATGCTCAGCATTGTGTTCTTTCAGGGGCCGGTGGAGGTGTTGCTGCCGTTCGTCGTGAAGAACGACATGGCGGGCACCGCCTGGGACCTGGGCCTGGTTTACGCGGCGGGCGGCGTGGCGGCAGTGATCACGGCCATCGTGATGGCGCAGATCGGGTTGCCGAAGCGGGCGCTCAGCGTGATGTACCTATCGTGGGCCAGCAGCATTGCCGGAATCGCGCTGTTCAGTGTGGTCTTCACGATCTGGCAGGCATCGCTGGCGTACGTCTTTATCCAATCGATGTTCACGGTGGCGTCGATCATCTGGATCACGGTCATGCAACGCTGGGTGCCGGAGCACCTGCTGGGGCGCGTCTCCAGCCTCGACTGGTTGCTGAGTACCGCGCTCGCGCCGCTGTCGTTTGCGCTGACGGCCCCGGCGGCGGCCTGGCTGGGCGAACGGCAGGCCCTGGCGGCGGCGGGGATTCTGGGTGCGCTGGCCTCGTTGGCAATCTGGGCGATCCCGGCAGCACGCACGCCGGACCGGCATCCGCCGGTGCAGGCGGAACGGGCCGCAAACTAATCGACGGGCTTGGTTATCTTGATGGCGACCGCCGCCCATACCCCGGCCGCCGCCAGCACGATACCCGTGACGATGAACGCCGAACCAAGGCCGAAGAACGCCGCTGCCGCCGCGCCGATGAGCGGCCCGGTGGCCAGACCAAGCGACTGCGCTGACTGCGCGATGCCAATGGCCCCGGCCCGCCGCGCTGGCCCGCCGATCCGGGCGGCCAGGGTGAGGATGACCGGCAGGCACCCGCCCAGGCACAGGCCGGTAAGTGCGCGCCCGATCATGAGTTGCCAACTGGTGGTGGCAAATGCCTGGGGAATCGTGAAGGCCGCCGCCCCGAACAGGGACGCGATGAGTACCGGGCGCTGACCGACCGCATCGCCAAGCCTTCCGGTGGCAACCGCCGAGACGGCGCTGGCAACTGCGCCGACCGCAAACACCAGACCGACGACGAACGAAACCGACCCGCCTTCGTGCAATTGCTCGATGAACAGGGTGAGGACGGCTTGCAGACCGCCGTTGCTAAACGCCACTGCATACGACACGCCGGTCAGGGCCAGCAGGGCGGGCATCGTGAGCAGCACCTTCAGGTCGTTGGAAAAGCTTGATCGCTGCTGGGGGCCGATGACTTTGCCGGTGCCGGGCACGGCGACGTAGGTGACGACGGCTGCCAGCAGTTGCAGCACGCCGGTAATCGCAAAGGTCCAGCGCGCGCCAACCGCTTCGCCAAGGATGCCACCGAAGAACGGCCCGATGCTGGCGCCGACGAAGATCGAGAGTTGGAACAGGCCGAGGGCCGTGCCGACCTTGTTCTGGGGCACAATCGCCGCCGTGAGGGCCGAGGCCGGACCCATGTTTGCCCCGACCAGACCTTGCAGTGCGCGCAAGACCAGCAGCCAGACTGGCCCCGGTGCGAAGGTCATGAGGCCGACCATGATGCCGCCCAGCACCTGGGCGCGGTTCATCATCGGCTTGGGGCCAAGCCGGTCGCCCAGCACGCCCCACAGCGGTGACGAGATGGCGGACATGAGCGGCGTGATGCCGAAGATGATGCCGCTCCAGAGGGTGAGGGCGGCCGTATCGGTGACGCCCAGATCCTTCAGGTACAACGGCAGGAACGGGATCACCATGCTGAACCCGATGACCACCATGAACTGGGAAAAGCAAATCGCGGCCAGGCTGCGCTGCCAGCCCGGATGACCGGCCTGAATCGAGGGTGCAGGTGTCCCAGTATCGGGTGATGTCGTGGTCAAAGGTCAATGCCAGAAGGCGACGGGCTGTCAGCCGTGCGCAGGCTTGCCGTCGTCGAGTTGAATACACGATACAGGTCTCTTACCGAAGGTGTCAACGGACGAGATAGTGTCTTTGACACTACGGCCAGGTGACTTGCGCCACCAGCGCGGCTTCCAGTCCAGGCACCGCGTCCGGCCCGGAGACAGCCAGGCGTGCCCCGTTCGGCGGCAGATACAGCCCGGCGATGATGCGGTAGGTGCCCGATGGCAGGTCCGCCGGAATGGTTAGCGGGTGGTCGTCTACGATGGTCTCGCCGGGTTGCCATCCGGCGGTCGGCGCGTTGCCGCCGCCCGGTTCGCCGTCGTGCTGGGCCAGCGGACGGCCATCGGCGTCTACTAGGTGAACGAAGACACGGTAGTTGTCGGTGAGCGGTACGTCGGTGCGCCAGAACAGGCGCACGTTGGTATCGGGCAGCAGTTTTCCCGCCGGGAGCAGGGTAGGCGACGTGAGGAGCGACCCGCCAACCAGGTGGACCGCCGTGCCAAGTGTCGCCACCAGCGTCTGGACCGGCGCGACCGGCGCGGTCCGCGGCGGGTACTTCACTTCCGGCAGGGCAAGCGGGGCGCTGCGCCCATCGACCTCGATGGTGAGCGGCAGGCCGCCGAACCGCACCCCGGCATCGTTCACGGCTTCGTTCACCAGTTTCGGCCCCGCCGGAATGCGCACCGTTCGGTACTCGCGCACCGGCTGACCGACGGGCCATTGGTCTGCCGGATACGCGCCGCCCGGTGGTCCGCTAACGGGTGCCGCACCCCCGTTGATGGTGACTGATCGTCCAGGCTGTTGCGGTTCAGTCGCGAGCCAATCCAGGGCGATGCGCAGTTCGCCACCCGGCACGCCACTTTCTGCGCCACTGACGCCGAGCAACCGCAACCCACCGGGAAACTCGATGTTGAGCGGACGCTGGCTGAACAGGCCTGCTACCGGCACCGGCCGCTTGGTCGGGACGACGGTGACAGTGCCAATGTCGAGTCCGCGCGGTTGCGTTCCGCTCTGGTCCTGGAACTCCCGCCGGGAGACCGTGGCTATGACGTGATAGGTGCCGGGCGGTGTGCCGGGCGGCACCCAAACGACCCGATGCAGCATGGTGTTGGGCCGCATCTCGGAATCATTCACGGACCAGATGTTGCCCGCGTCGTCCTCCAAGCGGAGCGCAAAGCGCTGCTTTGCGTCAAACAAACCGCGCCACTGCGTGTCCACCAGCACGGAGCCAAAGGCGGTTTCCACCGGCGATGCGGTGATTTGGGACGACATTAGCTGGATCGGCGGCCCGGCAAATACGCCGGTTGCCCCGGTCTTCATAGCTCCACCGCCGTTAGCGTAGAGCCACAATTGCGTATCGCCCTGCCAGAACAGGTCGGCGTAAGAGAGCCGCTGATCGAAGTCCGCCAGAAGCTGATTTTCCAGACCCTGGCCAAGCCGGGTATAGGCCGGAAACCAGACCCGCTGGCCCGGCTTAATCGCGGCGTCGAGATCGGCACTCCGGCGGGCCGGGTCGGCGAACCACTCGGACGCGGGAATGAGGCGAATCTCCGGCAGCGGTCGGGGGGCGTAGTACCGCAGGTAGCCGATCTGCCAGGGATAGGTGGCCAGAAACAGGTCTGCCGGGTCGCTCAGGGCGTAGATGCGCGACAGGTAGCGGCGTGGGTCTTCGTCCGGCGCGTTCGGGCGCAGCGTGAAGTACGACATGACCGTGACGACGCACAGCACTAGGGGCAGCACGGCGCACG
>JADMIO010400448.1_pt1 | contig 17204 bp, 19 predicted proteins | sample 8958161 | NCBI WGS metagenome assembly JADMIO01 (sample SAMN16585339, study PRJNA669376) | soil metagenome | isolation source: Crop rotation soil | place: USA: Cullars Rotation, Alabama | collected 2011
GGCCGCGACTTCAAGTCACGTGAATTCCAAGCTTCGGATCCCACTGTGCTGGAAAGATCCGGTCACCGAGATGATCACCGGCATCGACCTGGTGCGCGAGCAGATCCGCGTCGCCTCCGGCGCGCCGCTCTCCTTCACCCAGGAGGACGTCGTCATCAACGGCCACGCGATCGAGTGCCGCATCAACGCCGAGGACCCGGACACCTTCATGCCGTCGCCCGGCCGGATCACGGATTTCCATGCGGCGGGCGGCCTTGGCGTGCGCGTCGATTCCGCGCTCTATTCCGGCTATCGCGTGCCGCCCAACTACGACAGCCTGATCGCCAAGCTCATTGTGCACGGCCGCACCCGCAACGAATGCCTGATGCGGTTGCGCAGATCGCTGGAGGAAATGGTGATCGGCGGCATCAAGACCAACACGCCTTTGCACAGCCGCATCATTACGGCGCCGGACTTCATCAACGGCGCCTATGACATCCGCTGGCTGGAGAAGTTCGTGGCCGGGGAGCTGTGAGGGCGCGGGATCGTCGTTCGGCGCTTTTCTCTGAAGCATCACGGCTGCATCCGCCTAAGCCAAGGCTTCGGCGGACAGGTCACCCCCCTGCCGCGCTAGGTCGAAGCCACCAACAGCTCTTCCGCATTGTTCGGCGGGCACAATCCATCGCTCCGCCCGGCGAAATAGCGCGCCGTGATGTCGGCGGCCGAAACATGCCGCACCTGCTTGAAGCCGGCTTCGCGCGCTAGATCCAGCATCTCTTCCGGGCGGTAGAAGCTGATGAACGGGGTGCCCCGCGCGGCGGCGCCTTTGGCCGCGAGCTCCATCGCCGGGCGCAAGGTAGGTTCGGACATCTCGATCGGCAGCAGGAAGGACATGGCGAAGGTGGAGCCCGGCGCCAAAGCCGCAACCTGCCGCAACGTCGCGGTGATCGCGGCCCGTGTCAGGTACATGCTGACGCCGGTCGAGGCGACGACGGCGGATCTCGCGCTGTCGAAACCGGCGGTAAGCAGGCCGGTCCACCAGGATTGGCCCGCCTCGAAGTCGATCGCCACGAAGCGCAGCCAATCCGGAAGGCCGTAACCGCATTCCACGAGGCGGCGCTTTTTCCATTCCTGCGGCCCGGTTTGGTCGACCTCGAATACCGTGAGGCGCGAGGCGAGCTCCGGCTGCCTTTGCGCAAAGGTGTCGAGCCCGGCGCCGAGGATCACGTATTGCCCGACACCCGCGGCGGCTCGTTCCGCCATCAGGTCTTCGATGAAGCGGGCACGCCCCACGATGGACGCGCGGAACGGTGCGGTGAATTGCACATGCATGTCGGGCCGGAGGCGCCAGCCTTCCGCCGGTGCGACGAGTTCGAGTCCCACTGCATCCTCGAGCACATGCGGCGGCGGGTCGACCTCGGCGTGAATCGCGCGCCACAATGCGACCCGCACGGCCGTGTCCTCCGGCGCGATGGCCTGCTTGTCCGTCATGGTGATCCCGCTTGGTTCTATTTCGAGGGCGCGGATTTGATCCGCATTTTAGCGAGCGGCAGAATGCTAGCGACACTGCACCGGGGGATGTCAACCCTGTGTGATTCGGAACCAAAATCGACTCATTCCGGGTGGCGGACCCGTGCGGGCCGGTGTTAGCCTTGCGGCCAGAACAGCGTGAACACCGACACGGGATCGATGTCGAACCGGGCGAAGCCAGCCAAGATCACCGCGGAGATGTTGCTCCGGGCCTATGCCATCGGCATTTTCCCGATGGCCGAGGCGCGCAACGATCCGGAGCTCTACTGGATCGATCCGGAGGCGCGCGGCATCATCCCGCTCGATTCCTTCCACGTCTCGCACAGCCTCCGGAAGACGATCCGCAACGGTCCCTACATCGTGACCTGCGACACCCAGTTCGAAGCGGTGGTCGAGGCCTGCGCGGCACCAGCGCCGGGCCGGCGCCAGACCTGGATCAACCAGACGATCTTCGACCTCTGCTGCCAGCTCTTCCGCATGGGCCATGCCCACAGCATCGAGACCTGGCATGACGGCAAGCTGGTCGGCGGCCTCTATGGAATCTCCTTGGGCGGCGCCTTCTTCGGCGAGAGCATGTTCTCGACCGCGACCGACGCCAGCAAGGTTGCCCTGGTGCATCTGGTGGCGCGGCTGCGGCAAGGGAATTACGGCTTGCTCGACACCCAGTTCGTCACCAAGCATCTCTCGGGCTTCGGCGCGCTGGAAATCCCGCGCGAGGATTATCGCAAGCGGCTGACATCCGCCCTCGCCCGCCAGGCGCATTTCGCAGTCGATGTGGACGCGGAAGCGCTGGAAGCGCTGATCGGGAAGAAGGGCGACTGAGCCGCGTCATTTTTTTCGCTGCCTCACGCTGCTGCAAGGCCCTTACCCCCGCCCTCTCCCTACGGGAGAGGAAGTTTTCATTGAAGGCTCGTGCCACAGCGTTCCTTCTCCCGTAGGGAGAAGGACAGGATGAGGGTCTTGGAGCTGCGTGAGACCTATCGGGCCGCGATTACTGCGGCGCAGGCTCCGCCGGCGCGGGTTCCGCGGGCTTCGGCTCCGCCGGCTTCGCATCGCCTTCAGCGGGCGCTGCATCCTGGTCCGGTGCAATCGATTCCGCCGGTTTCCCGTCGGCATTCACGCAGTCGAGCACGATCAGGTCATAGACCGGGTGCTCCAGCGCCGAGAGCGCCGGGCTCGAGGCGAACATCCAGCCGGAGAAGCGGGTGACCGGCTTCTCGTCCGGCTTCACCTCGACCACTTCGAGGAAGGCCGCCGCTTCCGGGGCCTCTTCCGGCGGATGCTTGTCGCAAGCCCGCGCGGTGATCTGCAAAGCGCCGAAGATGACGGTGCCGCCGACCGGCACCTTGATTTGCGAGACCCGGGCGGTGATCTTGTCCAGGCCCTGCAGCAGCACGGTGTCCATGGGGATGGCGGCAGCCGGGCCGGAAGTCACGAGCAGGGCCAGCGGCGCGAGCAACGCCGCCGCGAGAGAGAACCTAAGGAAACTCATTTCGGCTTTCGATAGGGGTTCTTGAGGCTTTCCAGCATGTCGTTGAAGACGGCGCGGATCTGCGCTTCGTCGCAACCCATGAGCACCGCGTCCTCCAGGGCGTCCTGGGCGAGGCCGCGGATCTCCTCGATGTTCTGGTTCAAGACTTTGATTTTTTCAAGGCAGGAGACCGGCTTGCCGTCCGGCTGCTTCCAGGTCGGCGGGGCAAAGTCCCCGTCTTCGGTCTCGCTCTTGGCCATGGCTCTAATGTTAGCAGCCGGTTGGGCTTCGACAAGAGCCCGGAAAATCCCTCACTGCGTCTTCTCTTCGCTCTTATCGCCACCGCCGGAGAGCACCATACCGATCAGCTTGTTGAGGCTGAGCGCGCCGGTGGCGTGGCGGAAGGTGTCGCCGTCCTTGAGGTAGGTGTCAGCGCCGCCCAGCTGCAGGTTGACGTAAGGATTCCCGAGCAGCCCGTCTTGATCGACATTGGCGCTGGTGTCGGTGTCCAGCTTCACATTGCCGTTGATGTCGAGCGTAATCACCGCCTGAAAGTTCTCGGCATCGAATTCCTGCTTCACCACCGAGCCGACCTTGACGCCGGCGGCGCGCACATCGGTGCCCGGCGTGATCGTGCCGCCCTGGTCGAGGCGCATGATCAGGTGATAGCCGTTGCTGGTCTCCTTCACGCCCGACGTCGAATAGATGATGAACAGGAACGCGGCTGCGGCCAGCAGCACGACGGCGCCCATCACGGTTTCCAGCACATTGCGCTGCATCTCTCGCTCTCCCCATCAGAGCGCCGCATTGTCCCCGGTGCAGCGCTGCTGGATTCTCGTTCAGATGATCAAGCCGGCGTCCAAGGCTCGTAGTCGCCCGTCGCCTTCGACCGCTGCCCGCCCATCAGATTGTGTCCCGGCGGCAGATAGGCCTGGTCGGTCCCGGTCAGGTTCGGCAGATGCGGCTTCTGCCAGGATTTGGGCTGGCTGGTCTGCACCGGCGGCTGCGGCAGATTCGAATGCAGCCAGGCATGCCATTCCGGCGGCACGTTGCTCGCCTCCGGCGCGCCCTTGTACATGACCCAGCGGCGCTCCCGCTTCTTGCCCTTGGTCCGCCGGTCGATGAAATAGCGGTTGCCGAACGAATCCGTCCCGACCGCTTCGCCGTGGAGCCGGGTGAAAAGCCAAGTGCCGAACGACATGGGACTCCGAAAGGTTGAGAACGTGCCCGAAATCGGCCGCACTATAGCCAGCGCGCCCCCGCGAGGCAAGGCAGCCGCGGTCCGCCCAAACCGCGCCAAATGCCCGTCATTCCAGGGATTTTTCCATCACCAGGTAGGTCGGTTCTGAATAGCCGGCATGGCTCTCCCGCGCCGTTTCGCGGTAGCCCAGCGACTGGAACAAGGCGATGTTCCCGGTGAGCGCGATCCGGACCTGGACTTCGGCGAGGCTCAGGCCGCGATCCCGCAGGAAGCTTTCGCCCGCCAGCATCAGGCGCCGCGCCAGTCCCTGCCGCCGCAAGGCGGGGTCCACCGCCAAGCGGCCCAGATAACCGCGCTCGCCTTTGACCTCGGCGATGATGCAGCCGACCGGCCGCGCATTCGCAACAGCGAGGAATCCGCCGCCCCCTTCGAGCTTGCCGGCGATGACTTCGGCGGTCTCGACGAAGACACTCGATTCCGGCTGCAGCACGCCGCGATATTCGGCGAAGGCCCGGCGCATGACGTCGAGCAGCAGTTCGGCTTCCGCCGGTGCGGCGGGACGGAGGGTGATCGCTTCCGGCATTGCTGGACAGTAGCGGAGCCGGCTTGCGATAGTCAGCCGCCTTTCCGGAGGGGACCCTGAGTACCGAAAACCCGCGGCGTTACGCGATCGGCCTGACGCTGATCCTGCTTTGCGCCACTTTCTTCAGCCTGATCACGACCTTTTCGAAGTTCGCCTATGAAGCGGGCTCGAATCCGCTCACCGTGGTCGAAATCCGGTCGGTCGCCTTCATCCTCGTGGTCGCGGTCTATCAAAGACTCCAGCGCCGTTCCTTGTCGCTGCCGCGGCGCACCTTCATCGCCACATTCCCGATGGGGCTCGGCATCCTGCTGATGTCGGTCGGCTATCTCTCCTCGGTCTATTTCATCAAGGTCAGCCTGGCGGTCGTGCTGCTCTATAGCTTTCCGCTGCTGGTGGGACTTCTGGCCGCCGTCTCGGGGCGCGAGCGAATCCGGATCCCGAAGGCCTTGGCTCTGCTGGTCGCCTTTGCCGGCCTGGTGATGGCGATCGGCTTGGAAACCGACAGCGTCGATTGGCGCGGGATTGCCTTGGTTCTGATGGCGGCGCTCGGAATCGCCGGCAATCTCACCTTCAGCGGCCCCTATCTCGAGGGCGTCGACAGCTTGACCGTCAATATCTGGAACAATCTCTGGGGCGCGATCGCCCTTGGCGTTTTCCTGGCCTTCTCCGGAAGCGTCGCCTTGCCGGTGACCGGCTTCGGCTGGGGCATGCTGGTCGCCGTCATCGGCTGCTACATTTTGGGGCTCGGATTGATGTTCGGCGCCCTCAAATACCTGCCGCCGAGCCAGGCCGCTGTCATGCTGAATCTCGAGCCGGTGATCACGATCGTCGTCGCCGTGCTCTGGCGCCATGAGGTGCTGCAGCCCCTGCAATGGTTGGGCGTCCTTATCATGTTGGGCGCATTGTGTTTTTCCGCGCTCCGCGGCGCCAAGTCAGAAGCCTGAGCAGCCTTTTTCGCGGCTTTTCCTGACACGAGATTCAGCGACGCGGCTGTTTTCGCGGGGGAGCACAATATCTAGGGGCGTCAACATCAAAGATCGCCAAATCTTGAAATTTCTCCATTGCGTCACCGATCCGGCCGGACGCAATATCTGGCGGTAGGCGCCGTCTGGGCATCCAGATATAGCGCGCCACATCAACCCCTTCGATCACTTTGCTGAAGCGATTTCTGCAGAGGGAGGGGGATTCTCTTCGGGGCTGGCCTTAACCACCGTTTCGAAACCATGACCACGAATGCAGCAGGGGTCTGAAGATGCGCATTGAACGCCGTTTCACCAAAGCCGATCAGTCGCCTTACGCGGAGATCCAGTTCCAGGAATTGACCAGTGAGATCCGCAATCCGGATGGCTCGGTCGTGTTCAAGCTGGAAGGGATCGAGGTGCCCGCGGACTGGTCGCAGGTGGCGAGCGACGTCCTGGCGCAGAAATACTTCCGCAAGGCGGGTCTCCCGACCCATCTCCGCCCGGTGGTGGAAGCCGACGTGCCGGAATGGCTGTGGCGCCACGAGGCCGACCGCGAGGCTCTGCTGAAGCTCCCGGCCAATGAGCGCAGCACCGGCGAGAAGAGCGCCAAGCAGGTGTTCGATCGCCTGGCCGGCACCTGGACCTATTGGGGCTGGAAGGGCGGCTATTTCGATTCCGAGGCCGATGCCAAGGCCTTCTACGACGAGATGCGATTCATGCTGGCGCGCCAGATGGCGGCCCCGAACAGCCCGCAATGGTTCAACACCGGCCTGCATTGGGCCTATGGCATCGACGGTCCCAGCCAGGGCCACTACTACGTCGACTTCAAGTCGGGCGAATTGACCGCCTCCGCCTCGGCCTATGAGCATCCGCAGCCCCATGCCTGCTTCATCCAGTCGGTCTCCGACGATCTGGTGAATGAAGGCGGCATCATGGACCTCTGGGTCCGCGAGGCGCGGCTGTTCAAATACGGCTCCGGCACCGGCTCCAACTTCTCCAAGCTGCGCGGCGACGGCGAGCGCTTGTCCGGCGGCGGCCGCTCCTCCGGCCTGATGTCGTTCCTCAAGATCGGCGACCGCGCCGCGGGCGCGATCAAGTCGGGCGGCACGACGCGCCGCGCGGCGAAGATGGTGACCGTCGATCTCGACCATCCGGATATCGAGACCTACATCAACTGGAAGGTCGCCGAGGAGCAGAAGGTAGCCGCTATGGTCTCCGGCTCCGCCCTCTGCAACCTCCATCTCAACCGCGTGATGCAGGCCGCCCATGCCGGCGAAGGCGAAGGCCGCTTCGATCCGAAGCAGAACCCGGCGCTGAAGGCCGCGATCAAGGAAGCACGCCGGGCGACGGTTTCCGAGAACTACATCCAGCGGGTGATCCATTTCGCCGAGCAGGGCTATCGCCAGATCGAGTTCAAAACCTACGACACCGACTGGGACAGCGAGGCCTATCTCACCGTCTCCGGTCAGAATTCCAACAACTCGGTCCGCGTCTCCAACGACTTCATCAGCGCGGTGGTGAATGACGGCGACTGGAATCTCATCCGCCGCACCGACGGCAAGGTCCACAAGACCCTGAAAGCCCGCGACCTCTGGGAAAAGATCGGCTTCGCGGCCTGGGCGAGTGCCGATCCCGGAGTCCAGTTCGACACCACGATCAACGAGTGGCACACCTGCCCGGAATCCGGCCGCATCAATGCCAGCAATCCGTGCTCGGAATACATGTTCCTGGACGACACGGCCTGCAATCTCGCGTCCATGAACCTGATGACGTTCAAGAACGAGGCGGGCTTCGACATCCCGGCCTATGAGCATGCCACGCGCCTCTGGACGGTGGTGCTCGAGATCTCGGTGTTGATGGCGCAGTTCCCGTCCAAGGAGATCGCCCAGCTCTCCTACGAATTCCGCACCTTGGGGCTCGGCTACGCCAATATCGGCGGCCTGCTGATGGAGATGGGCATCGGCTATGACAGCGATCAAGGCCGGGCGCTGACCGCGGCGCTCACCGCGATCATGACCGGCATCTCCTATGCGACCTCGGCGGAGATGGCGGGCGAGCTCGGCGCCTTCCCGAGCTATGGCAAGAACAAGGACGCGATGCTGCGCGTCATCCGCAACCATCGCCGCGCCGCCTATGGCGAGACCACCGGCTATGAGAATCTGTCGGTGACACCGGTGCCGCTCGATATCGCGAACTGCCCCGACCAGCGCTTGGTCGAGGCCGCGAAGCGCGCCTGGGATCTCGCCCTGAAGCTCGGCGAAGAGCATGGCTATCGCAACGCGCAGGCGACGGTGATCGCGCCGACCGGCACGATCGGCCTGGTGATGGATTGCGACACCACCGGCATCGAGCCCGACTTCGCTCTGGTGAAGTACAAGAAGCTCGCCGGCGGCGGCTATTTCAAGATCATCAACCGCTGCGTCCCCGATGCGCTGAAGACCCTCGGCTACGCGCCGACGGAAATCGAGGAGATGGTGCGCTACGTCGTCGGCCACGCCACTCTCCGCGGCGCCCCCGGCATCAACCACCAGACCCTGAAGGCCAAGGGCTTCACCGACGTCGCCCTCGACGCGGTCGAGAAGGCCACCGCCACTGCCTTCGACATCCGCTTCATCTTCAACAAATACACGCTCGGCGAGGGCTTCTGCCGCGATGCGCTCGGTTTCACCGAGGCCGAGCTCAACGAGCCGACCTTCGACATGCTGGCCAGTCTCGGCTTCTCCAAGGCAGAATACGAGGTCGCCAACACCTTTGCCTGCGGCGCGATGACCCTGGAAGGCGCACCCTTCCTGAAGGACGAGCATCTGCCGGTCTTCGACTGCGCCAATCCCTGCGGCAAGATCGGCAAGCGCTATCTCTCGGTCGAGAGCCATATCCGCATCATGGCGGCGGCGCAGAGCTTCATCTCCGGCGCCATCTCCAAGACCATCAACATGCCGAACCGCTCGAGCGTCGAGGCCTGCAAGGACGCCTATATGCTGTCCTGGCGCCTGGGCGTGAAGGCCAACGCGCTCTACCGCGACGGCTCGAAACTCTCGCAGCCCCTCGCCTCTTCGGTGCTGGGCGACGAGGACCAGGTCGAGGAGATCGTCGAAGCGACGCCCGCCGCCCGCGCACCGATGGTCGCGGAGCGGATCGTCGAGCGGGTGATCGAGCGCGTCATCGAGAAGGTGATCGAGAAGGACCGCGAGCGCCTGCCGGAACGCCGCAAGGGCTATACCCAGAAGGCGATCGTCGGCGGCCACAAGGTCTATATCCGCACCGGCGAATACGAGAACGGCAAGCTCGGCGAGATCTTCATCGACATGCATAAGGAAGGCGCCGCCTTCCGCTCGCTGATGAACAACTTCGCCATCGCGATCTCGATCGGCCTGCAATACGGCGTTCCCCTGGAAGAGTATGTCGAGGCCTTCACCTTCACCCGCTTCGAGCCCAACGGCATCGTCGAGGGCAATGACGCGATCAAGATGGCGACCTCGATCCTGGACTACATCTTCCGCGAGCTCGCGGTCTCCTACTTGGGTCGCAACGACTTGGCCCATGTGAAGCCGAGCGATCTCGACTTCGACGCCATGGGCTCGGGCGAATCCGAGATCGCGGTGCGCGAGAACGAGAAGGCGGATCGCGGCCTCGACGCGGTGAAGAAGATCGCCTCGACCGGCTTCGTGCGCTCGAACCTGGTCCTCTTCCGCAACGTCGGCAACACCGCGCTCGCCCATGACCATGACCACGACCAGATGGTGATGGAGCGGAACGGCGCCCCGGTCTCCGCCGCCGTCAACATGGAGCGGAACGGCGCCCCGGTCAGCGCCGGTGTCGCGATCGCGGTTGGCGCCGAAGTCGCCGCCGTCGAAAGCGCCATGGTCGGTGCCTCGGTCGCCAGAGCCCTCGATGACCGCCTCTCGAAGATCCGCGAAGCGCGGGTCAAAGGCTATGAGGGCGACTCTTGTGGCGAATGCGGCAACTTCACCCTGGTGCGCAACGGCACCTGCATGAAGTGCAACACCTGCGGCTCGACCAGCGGGTGCAGCTGAGCGCTAAGCCTGAGTTAAGGCCCCAAGCATCGGGCTCCCGGAGCGATCCGGGGGCCCGATGTGTTTTGGGAGTGATTGGATCGCCCCGCATGACGCACTCTGCGGGCTGATTTCAGGGGGTGACGCCCACAACCCTTTCGGTCAAGATCGCGGCTTTCGTCTTCAGCCGCGCCCTTAGGGGAGGAGTTCGCCATCCCGTCGACCGAAGTCCATATCGCGCCAAGGCAAATTGCTCCGACGCCGGGACAATGCCGGATCTTCCTCATCCACAATCCGATCTCGGGCCGCCGCCGCTCCCACCTGCTGCGGGACGTGCTCACGCATCTCGAGGCGATGGGCTGCCGCATCGACGTGCACGAGACCAACCGGCGCGACCATGCGCAGGAAATCGCCGCGCTGGCGTCGGAGTCCGACTACGACCGACTCGTTGTCTCCGGCGGCGATGGCACCATCAACGAAGCGATCAACGGATTGACGGCGGACTCGCCGCCCCTCGCCATCATCCCGCGCGGCACGGCCAACGTGCTGGCCGCTGAAATCGGGCTGAGCGCCGACGATCCGAAGCAGATCGCGCAGACCATCGTCCATGGCGAGCCGCGGCCGGTGAGCTTCGGCGAGGTCAACGGAAGGAAATTCCTGCTGATGGCCGGCGTCGGCTTCGATGCGCGCGTCGTCGCCACGGTCTCGTCCAAGCTGAAGCGTGCGATCGGCAAGGGGGCTTACGTCTTCGCCAGCCTGGTGCAGCTGATCCGCGGTCACTTCCCGCGCTTTCAGGTGCTGATCGACGGCGTGCCCCATGAGGCCGCCTCCGTCGTCGTCGCCAACGCCCATTACTACGGCGGCAAATTCGTCTGCGCCCCGGAAGCGCGGATGGAAGATCCGCTGCTCTACGTCTGCCTGTTCGAGCGGGGGAACCGCCGCTACGCCGCCCTGTACGGCGTGGCCCTCACCATGGGCCTGTTGCCCAAGGCGCCGGGCTATCGGATTCTCCCCGCCACCCTGGTCGAAATCCACCGGCCGGACGGTGCGGAGATTCAATCCGACGGCGACTTTGTCGGCGTGACCCCGGCGCGCATCACCGTGACGCCACGCGCGGCCCGGCTGCTGTTTCCACGGCAGCCCTAAGCGCCCACCAGCGGCACCGACTTGCCGTCGATCCGCTTCACGTCCAGCGCGAACACGTCCAGCCCCTCGACGCAGCCCAGGTTGACGCGATACCCGTCCTTCCCGTTTTCGCCGTCGGCGATGTAGACGAAGATCCCGCAGTGCTTGCAGAAATAATTATTGAGGACCTCCTCGTTCCAGAGATAGAGGCCGAGATCCTCCGGCTTGTCGTGCGGCGTGAAATCCGCGGCCGGGATATAGCCTGGGGATAGCCAGGCCGCGCGGCGCTGGCAGAGCGAGCAGTCGCAGCGCGACGCCGTGTTGATCGCCGGACTCCGGAACGAGAAGCGGACGCGGCCGCAATGACAGCGGGCCTTGTAGTCCATGATCGACCTCCGCACTTATCTGCTAGCATCATCGGAAGATCGGGAGCCTTTGTCGATGCCGGAACCGCGCTACATCACCGCCGCCGACCTCGCCCGTGACCTCGCGCGGCTCGGCGTGGCACAAGGCGATATCGTGATGACCCATGCCGCCTGCCGCAGCATCGGTCCGCTGCTCGGCGGCGCGGATGACGTCATCGTGGCACTCCGCGATGCCGTGGGTCCGGCCGGCACGCTCATGGCCTATCTCGACTGGGAAGCGGCGTGGGAGAGTCTCATCGACTCCGAAGGACGCACCTTGCCGGAATGGCGGCCGCATGTCCTGCCCTTCGATCCCGCGCGCACCAGGGCCGCGCGGCAGAACGGCACCTTCCCGGAGTTCCTGCGCACGACACCCGGCGCCCTGCGCAGCGGCAATCCCGGCGCTTCGGTGACGGCGCTCGGCGCCAAGGCGGAATGGCTGACCGCCGATCATCCGCTGGATTACGGCTATGGGCCCGGCACGCCGCTGGCGCGCCTGGTGGAAGTCAAGGGCAAGGTGCTGATGCTAGGCGCGCCGCGCGACACCATGACCCTGCTGCATCACGCCGAGCATCTGGCGCGGCTGCCGCGGAAGCGCGTCATCCGCGTCGAGGTTCCCTTCGCGACACCGCAAGGCACGGTCTGGCGGATGATCGAGGAGTTCGACACCAGCAACCCTTGCGTTCCCGGCCTGCCGCAGAACTTCATCGAACGCATCGTCACCGACTATCTCGCGACCGGCGCCGGCCGCCAGGGTAAGGTCGGTCAGGCGCCTTCGGTGCTGGTCGAAGCCGCCGATATCGTGCCGTTCGCCGTCGCTTGGATGGAACGCGTCGCGGGCTAAGTTCGGCGCGCGCGTCTCACCGCAGCCGCGTGCCGCATTCACGGCAGATGCGGCGCTGCCAGCCGGTCAGCCAGTTCATCGCGATCGCGCCGCAATTCGGGCAGCGCATCGAATAGAAATGGTAAGCGCATCCGACCAGGAGCGCCGCAGCCATTGGAATGCGAAACCAAAGGGAGGAAGCGATCCCGCCGCCGAAGACAGCAAGCGCGAGCAGCGGCAGCAGGACGACAAGAAACACAACACCGGCGAGCGTGCGGGCGGGAATCCGCCGCCACCGCTCCCGCAATCCGGCAAGCCCGGTCCGCTCGTCGCCTTCACCCAGACCACCGAGCCGGATCTTCCGTGGCCGCTTCACCGCCGTTTCCCCTTCGGCCGCAGCGCCAGTCTTCGGAGCGCGCGGCTGAGCAGCATGCTGTCGTGAACGAAGCCCAGAATCTCGGAAGTGTCGTCAGCCCCGATCGTGAAGACCACATAGTGCCGCGGCTCTCCGACCCGGCCCGCCTCTGCGGGTACGCGATCTCGGCTGTGATCGAGGCGGTATACGCCTATTTCCGTCTTGCGCACGCGACGCCAGCGCACATTGGCTTGGCGCGGATCGTCCGCGATACTTCGAAGGGCCGCAAGGATGAGCGCTACATAACGATCTCGAGCGGCCGCGCCGAACCGGCGTTCGCTCCAATCCAGGATCTCCCCGAGCTCTGCCTCGGCGCCGTCTGTAAGACGATAGCTGGCTTTCAGGCGCGCTTTTTCGCTCGCCTCCGCGCGGATCCTTGGTTGAGGCGCTCCAATAGGCGCTGTTCGTCGACGGGGCCGCTTATAGTCGTGTATTCCCCACGCGCAATCTCCGCCAAGCCTCTGGCCGCAACCTTCTCCAGGATCGCGAGGCTGGCGCGCTCGGCCTGGATATCATCCTCGTAGCGCCGGAGTGCTTCACGGACCACTTCGCTGGCGTTCTGGTGCCGACCCGTCGAGACCTGCTTGTCCACGAAATTGCTGAGGTGGTCGGTAAGGCTGAAATTACGACCGGACATGCATCACTCCTTGGCTGGTATCAAATTTTGATACTATGCTGACCAAAGTCAAGATACGCCGTGTGAATCACATGCCCCCCAAGATCCTCGCCTCCGATCTGCAATTCCCCGAAGGTCCGGTCATCGACCGCGACGGCTCCATCCTCATCGTCGAGATCGAGCGCCGCAGCATCACCCGCGTGAAGGACGGCAAGACCAGCATCCTGGCCGAGCTGCCCGGCGGGCCGAATGGGCTCGCCTGGGGACCGGATGGCGCGCTCTATGTCTGCAACAACGGCGGCTTCCTGTTCACCAAGGCGGCGGACGGCGGCAACCGGGTGAAGCCCGGGACGCCCGAAGGCTATGCCGGCGGCTGGATCGAACGCGTCGATCCGAAGTCGGGTGAGCGCCGCGTGCTCTACACGCGCTGTGGCGAGCATAACCTGGTCGGGCCCAACGACCTGGTGTTCGATGGTCATGGCGGCTTCTACTTCACCGATTACGGCAAGTTCTATCCGCGCCATCGCGTGAATGGCGGGCTCTATTACGCTTTGGCCGACGGATCGAAGATCGTCGAGGTCGCCTATCCGCTGATCTCGCCCAACGGAGTCGGCCTCTCGCCCGACGGCAAGACGGTCTACGTGGCCGAGACCGAGACCGGACGGCTCTGGGCCTTCGATCTCGCCGCGCCCGGCCAGGCGAAGCGCGATCCCGCGAGCTTCGCGCCCCATGGCGGCCGCATCCTCTACGGCGCCGGCGACTATCAGCGCTTCGACAGTCTCGCGGTCGAGGAATCCGGCAACATCTGCATCGCCACCATCGTCTCTGCCTGCATCACGGTGGTGAGTCCGGACGGCAAGCTGGTCGAGCAGGTGCCGACCGGCGATGTCGTCACCACCAACATCTGCTTCGGCGGGCCTGACCGGAAGACGGCCTTCATCACGCTCTCCAGCGCCGGCCGGCTGGTGGAAATGCCCTGGGCGAGACCCGGCCTCGCCCTCGCTTACGGCTGAGGTGCAAGATGGAGTTCGTGTTCTATTGCCGTGACCGGCCGGGTGTGGGCGCGCTGCTCGAGGCCAACGTGGAGGCGCATTGGTCCTTCATGGACGGCTATGCGGACCGCCTGCTCACCCGCGGGCCCACGCTCAGCGACGACGGGCAAGAGCATACCGGCAGCCTGCACATCGTCCGCCTCGACAGCGTCGCCGAGACCGGCACCTTCGCCTATGACGAACCGTTCTACCGCGCCGGCGCCTATGACGCGGTGTTCATCCGCCGCTGGCATGACCGTCTCGGGCGGAGCATGCGCGACTTCAAACCGGAGGGCGACGATCCGCTCTACCTGATCCTCGGCCATGCCGCGCCACCCGCCAGCCTCGCCACGATGCTCGGCGACCGCGTCGCCGTCTATGGCTGGACGCAGCCGCTCGACGGCGGAGATTGGAGCGGCTTCGCGGCGATCCTGCAGGCGCCGTCACGCGATGCGGTCAAGGCCAAGCTGGCCGACGCGCTGTTCGACGCATCACTGGAAATCCACCGCTGGGTGATCGGCGGCCGTCGATAGACCGCATGTCGAAGTTCGATCTGTTCCGCTGCCCGGTCTGCCGCGCCGATCTCGCACTGGTCGAGCGCAGTTTGCGCTGTCCGAAACGCCATAGCTTCGATCTTGCGCGTTCGGGCTATGTCAACCTGCTGACCGGACATGGCGCGACGCCGGCGGAAGGCGACCAGCCGCAACAGCTCGCCCGCCGCGATGCCTTTCTGGCCAAGGGCCATTTCGACGGCGTCACGGATGCGATCCGCGCGCAGCTGCCGCCGCATGCCGATCGCCTTGCCGTGCTCGATGCCGGATGCGGCACCGCCTATCACCTCAGCCGTCTGGTCGGCGCGCCGAGTGATGGCATCGCCGCCGGCATCGACATTTCCAAGGACGCCGCCGCCCATGCCGCCAAGCGTTATCCGGCTTTCACCTTCGCCGTGGCCGATATCTGGCGCGACTGGCCTCTGCGCGACGCCTGCGTCGACGTCGTGCTCAGCATCTTCGCGCCGAAGAACTTTCCGGAGGCGGCCCGCGTGCTGCGGCCGGGCGGAATCCTGGCCGCGGCCTTCCCCGGCCCCGACCATCTGATCGAGCTCCGAACGGCCTTCGGCCTGCTCGACCAGGGCGAAGGCAAGACCGAGACTTATGCCACGGCGATCGCGGCGGCGCTCGGTCCGCCCGACCACCGGCGTCTCCGCAGCACGGCCCGGCTGGACGCCGGCGATGTCGCCAACGTCGTCCTGATGGGCCCGAACGCCCACCGCACCCAAGCCGAGGCCTTGCCGCCAAAGGGAAGCCGGGATGTCAGCTTCGACATCGAGCTGCTGATCGCAAGGAAACCGCGGTGAATCACAATCTTGGCGCGCTTCCTTCCGCCCGGCGCCTCCACTAAACTTCGCTCCGTCACTGCCTCGGGACCGATCGCCCCATGACCACGCCTGTCCGGACCGTCCTTGCCGCCGCGGTCCTCGCCCTTGCTTCAATCCCGCCCGCCGCCGCCATCATCAACGGCAAGCCGGTGACCGAGAGCGACGCCTATGCCCATGCCGTGGTCGGCGTGGTGCCGTTGGACAAATACGACCATCCCGGCGCCTGCACCGGCGTGCTGCTGACGCCGCGCGCGGTGCTGACGGCGGCGCATTGCGTCTCCGGCGACACCAAGAGCGTCAGCGTGGTCTTCGACTTGAAGATCGGCGACGTCCGGCATGTGGCGGTGACGCGGAGCGTGGTCCATCCCGAATACAAGGACGAAGAAGACAAGTTCAAGCCCGGCGACATCGCCGTCATTTTCCTGGCGGCCCATGATTATCCGACGGTGATCATTCCGTTCGACCGCGATGAGGCCTTCAACGACGGCCAGCAATTCGTCTTCCTCGGCTATGGCCGCAGCGAATACGACCGGTCGAACTCGACCGGCGTGTTGCGCAAGGCCTCGATCGCCGCCGCCGGCTCCGACACGGCGCGCGAGGTCACCTTGAAGCCGCTGATGGATGCCTGGCCCTGCGGCGGCGATTCCGGCGGCCCGATCCTGCGCAAGGATATGAGCGGCCGCTACGCGCTCTCCGGCATCATGAACGCCGTCTCCGCCGGCCCGGTCGGCGAATGCCTGTTCGAGAACTCCTTCATGACCCCGGTCAACAGCTACAAGGACTGGATCGCCGAAACTCTGGCGGCAGGGGGCTAAGCGTATGCCGCCTGAGCATTGGTCAGTTCGAGGAGAGCCGCCATTATAGATAGCTTCAATATCTGGCATCTTCTGATCGCGCTGGCGGTCTTGCTGGTGCTGTTCGCCGGTCGGGCGCAAATTTCCAACGTCATGGGCGAGTTCGCGCGGGGCATTGACGTCTTCAAGGAGGCCTTGAAAGACAACAAGGACGATTCCGCGCCACGGCCGCCGCGCCGCGGCCTCTCGCCCGGCCTTCTGCTGATGGCGATCGTGGCGCTGGCGATCACCATCGCCGCCGCCGTAAAAAATATGAAATAGAACTGACACAGATCCCGCCTTTGCGGTTATCCTGCCCGCGTCCAAGGTCAGGGGGCTGCGCCATGGTGCTGAGACTGTTTCGCAAGCTGATGCCGCGCGACGAGCGCTTCGTCGAGCGGTTCTGCCGTCACTCCGCCATCGTGGTCGAGGGTGCGGTGCAGTTCCGTGCCATCCTCTCCGGCACCGACTACGAAGCGCATTGCACGGAGCTGTTCCGTCTCGAGGACGCGGCGGATGACGTGACCAAGGACACGGTCCATGCGGTGCACCGGAGCTTCATCACGCCCTTCGACCGGTCCGAGGTGCTGGAGCTGATCACCACCCTCGACGACGTGATCGACATCATGAAGGACGCGGCGCGGCGGCTCGGACTCTACAAGGTCGCCTACACGCCGGAGATGCTGGGCATGGCCGATTGCGCGATTGTCGCCTCGACCGCGATCCGCGACGCCATGCCGGCCTTGAACGCGATCGGCCGCAACGAGGCGATCTTTGCCGAGATGCACTTTCCAGCACATTGGGATCCTAAGCTTAGAATTCCACGTGGACAAGTTGTCG
>JADMIO010932664.1_pt1 | contig 17201 bp, 9 predicted proteins | sample 8958161 | NCBI WGS metagenome assembly JADMIO01 (sample SAMN16585339, study PRJNA669376) | soil metagenome | isolation source: Crop rotation soil | place: USA: Cullars Rotation, Alabama | collected 2011
GCGGGAGCAGGAGAACCATCAAATAGTAGCCAGCCATTATTTGTGCCCCCCAAGTTCCATACATAACTAGTAATATTTGAAACAGTAAAGTTTGGTGTTACTGTAAAAATTTGAGAAATATTAGTGCAAATATCTACGGTCTTAGGCGTTAGTTGAAAAGGTGGGGTTTCAGTTATCCAAATCTTTCGAATATAAGCAATAAAAGATGCAGGTACATTATTATCTGAAAAATAATTTGAGATCAATAAGTGACTATAGTTTTGCGTTGGTAACCATCCATCAAAAATTACAGTAGTATGAAGCGTTCCCTGTGCTAACAAATTATGCCATGGATAATTATTCAATTTATCCAAACTAACTAAAGGAGGATCAACACATGCGGTATTCGTATTTGTGCCATCATTTGTATTTCCTGCATTTACAATAAGTTCAGGAAAATTATAGCCGTTTCCTGCTACAATCTGCATGTTAGCATCCATCTCTAATTTATATCGATAATTTTTGATAAAGGGAAAATTAGTCCCATATTGTTCTGCATAAGTTTTAGTAGATGAATATGTATTGGCAAAAAGCACCAGGGCGTTTCCGTTAAAATTTGGATTGCCGAAACTTGTTTGGTGAGTGTATGATCCGACTATTGTTGGCGTTGCAAAAACATTACAAGATGAACTTGAAAGACCAGCCGTAGTATAATCTATGAGATGTGTGGTAGTTTGAGAGTGGCAATATTGACCACAAAGAACACAAGACATCAAAATAAGCAGTTTTTTTTTCATGTAAAAAATTTAATGAAGAAAAGAACGAAAACAAGTTGGAAAGATAATAAAATATCCCATCTCATATATTCATCAATTTTTATGACGCCGGGTAGCTGGTAATGTTTGCTCAACACTTTTAAAGGCTATTAAGTATAATCAGATGAAAAAAGAGTTAACTATAAAAAAAAGCAACAGCTTTTTCCGGAAATAATACCTGTAACACAAGGCAACGATCAAATAAAAATTATATAAACCACTTGCATTTATAAATGTCTCATTTGCTATTTTAATTGCAGTTTATTAGATCTTCAGATAGCCTGTTTGGCGCAGTACACAAATGAATGGCTATTGCATTTTCAGGTTTAAGTATTTCACAGTTTGGCGGAGGCTATGTAATAATACCTTCCATGCAAAAAATAATTGTCGTCTCACCGCATTGGTTAACCAACAAAGAGTTCAGTGATGCCATTGCAATGGGAAAGGTTACACTTGGGCCGATTTGAAAGCGTTGCCGGTAAAACGCTTCAAAAGCTTGGGTATAAAGCAGATTTCATTTGGAATAAAGATGTCGTGTTTGGTAACGATGAGATAAAAATTTTTGATAAACAAAACGAATTGCTCAAACAGGAAGCTAAGCAGCAGCAAAAGCCAGGAGACGCAGAAAAAAGGATGATGCAGGAAGCGTTGATCAATTCAATAAAAAAGAGATTGAATAATGCTTTGTCTTATAGTGTTGAAAAGATCGCTGTGTGACCATCAACGAACGCATAATGTTAAGTTATGTATATTATTTAAGGATTTGTTTATTTCGTGATTTTGGGATTAATCTCAGAAACTGAATCGCAGCTTCAAACCGCAGAGGCGTCTCGCTGATCATTAAATTTAATAGCCCGAATATTTTGAGTTTTAAATTAAGTAATGCCGATTGAGCAGAAGTATCAAGGCCCAACAGCCGCAGAAACGCCACTACAAATGCTTAATCAAGGCGCGTGCACGGATGTGCCGTAATATCATCCGTGCTTGTCCGCCTAAGGCGGATGGTACTTTTCTTTCAAGAGAAAAGTACAGAGATTTTTTTTTATTAACGAAAGACTGGAGTCAAACACTCCTTAGATGTTCTTTTGGCTTGATCCAAAAGAACCAAAAAATCAAGGACGGCATGATCGCTCCGCGCATCCGTCCAGGCCAGCGCCTCCCTCTGTGTGGCTTTATTTATAACAACTGGCTTGTTTAAATCCAATCGTAATTGTTGGCTGTGCTTTCTATTCATGCTTTTTAAGGCTGATAAAATTATCGTTCGCAACTGCGCTGCCTATTCTTCTTGCGCAATAAAGCTTTGCCATTGCTGCATTTGCGAAATTTCGAAATTCCAAATCTGCAATATTTCGAAACACTTCACCGTTAAAGTTATTTTTTTAAACCGATCCTGTAAGCAACCGCGTATGCTGATGAGTAATTTTTGTTGGGCTTGATGATGAGTCCATCCTTCGTTTGAGACCAGTTTACTTTATCGGTGCTGCCCATCAGTTCTACGGATTGTATGTTCCCATTGCCTGATGCCGACGACAAATTTTTTATCATCACATCTTTTTGCGGAACATCCAATGAGATCGCATACAATGTATCGCCCTTTGTTGTAAAACGAATATCATCTGCTGTGAAAGGTTTGTCTTTCGCATCGCTGAAAGCACCACCTGCAACTTCGGTTGGTCCTTCACCAAAAACTTTCCAGGGCCTTGTTGCATAAATTGCTTCGCCATTTATATCAAGCCATTTACCGATCTCCAATAAACGCTGTTGAGCTTCTTCCGGAATTGTTCCATCTGGTTTGGGGCCGATATTCAATAACAGGCAACCATTTTTGCTCACTATGTCAATAAGATTATTGATAAGATATTTTGAAGATTTAAATGAATCATCCGGAATATATCCCCATGATTTATAACTGATGGCATCATCGGTTTGCCAGGGCAATTCTCTTATGCCGGGCAATTTGCCGCGTTCAATATCCAATACCGTTGTGCCTGCAGGATAAGCTATATCATATTTGTTATTGATGACAACACCTTTGTTCCACTCTAAGCCTTTGTTATAATAATATGCAGCAAAGCTTTTTCGATAAGGTGCTAAAGCCGGTTGTTCTATCCACCAGTCAAACCAGAATAATTGCGGCTGGTATTTATTTACAAGCTCAGTGCAGCGCAACAGCCAGTCATTCATGTATTCAGGACTCATGGTTTCATCTTGTTCCCGTGCAGGCCCGTAAAAATCTGCATACTGCGGATCCATTACATCGCTGTTGAATTTTTTTCCTCCATTCATAAACCACCAATGTTCTATGCGATGTGATGAAACGCCGAATATCAAACCTGCTTTCTTAACGGCTGTGTCCAGTTCACCGACAATATCCCGGTGCGGGCCCATTTCTGCGGCATTCCATTTTGACAAAGCAGTTTTATACATAGCAAAACCATCATGATGTTCTGCTACCGGTACAACATATTTTGCACCGGCTTTTTTAAATAAAGCCACCCATTCATCTGCATTAAATTTTTCTGCTTTGAATAGGGGAATAAAATCTTTGTAACCAAACTTATCTTCAGGTCCGTATGTTTCTATTTGATGTTTGTATTCCTCAGAACCCTGCTGGTACATGTTACGTGGATACCATTCGCTGTTAAACGCGGGAACTGAATAAACACCCCAGTGAATAAAAATACCAAACTTCGCATCTCGAAACCAATCAGGTGTTTTGTATTTTGATAAGGACTCCCATGTGGGCTGGTAACGATCCTGTGCTAAAATTGATGTACCAAACAATAAGACCAAAGCAAGCATTAATGGGGTAGCAATTTTCATATCGATGTTGTTTTATATTTTATGTTTTGGGCGTGCCCCTGCGGGTCGGGCTATTCGTTACAAGTCCTCGCCATCCTGCGCGCCGGCCTACACTACCCTTTAGGGCGAGCAGGAGGGGGCTTCAGCTCCGGGCTTTTCACTTCTATCCCTCACGCACCTTCTAACAAAGCTTAATTAAACTATAAACGGTTGTGGTTCTAATGAAGCAAACATGATGCATTGTTTCGCAAGATAATTGAATTGATATGATATTCTTATAAACATCCTTACTGCCACGGGGCAAACGCATCTTGATGTAAAAACAACGTTACAAACCTTTTTTCCAATCCGCCTAAGACGGATGAAATGATTATATCAAGGCATTTTGGTTCGTTTTTTAAAACCCTGAAAGGGTGATATGTCATCCCTTCTGGATTTTTTATTCCATCAAATGGTCTTTTACTATAATTATGTCAGCCTTTCAGGTTTAATAAAATTTAGATGTATTTGCCCTGCTTAGTGTCATCGGTGCTTAACACAGATAAAAATTTATATACAACAAACGTAAGTGTGCAGTAGGCACGCTATGTGCTGTCATTGTAAACATCTTTAATGTCATCGACACTAAGTGTGAGGCAAAATTTGTATTCAAAACGGTAAAGCGTGTGCTGTAAGCGATATGGGCTGTCATTGTAAATATTTAGTGCCATAGGCACTTGATGTTGGTAAAACTGATATTAAACAACGTAAAGCGTGCCGTAGGTACGCATTGTGTTACTCCTGTTGCTTAAATCTAAATGATTGTAAATTGTTCCGGCAAGTTTATAGTTACAAACCATGATCTTATTCGGCAAAAACAAAATTTTGTTTTTTATCAAGCTTTATTTCTTTTTTTGATGTTGAAACAAGCTGAATGTTTTTTCCAAGCACATCACCCTTCATGCTATTATTTGTTATCTCTACTTTTTTACAATATTCAAAAGTGAACATATACTTCCTGTAATGAAAAGGTTGAAAACGAATTGAACGTATGATCGTATTGTTATTAAAATATAAACCTTCCGTCGACTTTGCATAGAGTACAGGATAATCGAAAGGATGAAAAGTATTGTTCTCAATGCGAATGTTGCGATGAAAGGGTTTGGAAATATCAGGCTTTGGTATTTCAGGAGAGATGCTGATAATGCCTTCGCAAAACTGGTACATGGAAGTAAGGCAGGGATCATTAAAAATATTATTGCGTATGGTTACATCTTTTACTGCGCCGGATTCATACCAGCCATTGGCATCGCCGGAGATTAATATCGCTGAACCGCTTGATTCAAAAATATTGTTCTCAATGATTACTTTACCCGGTGTTGAAATCAAAATTCCTCTTGCGCGGTTGCTTCCGAAAAAACTGTTTTTAATCAATATATCGGGGGTACAGGTTAAATTTTCCAAAGCATCGCCTTCCATCATATTTGCCGGAACCGGATCAATAAAATTGATTTCAAATTCCGCAGCACTATTTGCATGAAATGATTCAACCTTGCCTTCACCTATTGTATTCATAGCTTCATTTTCAATAAAGCCAATTGTTTCGCCCGGTCTTGCCCATGTAAATCCAATGCTTTGCTCATGCATGAAGCGGCATAATAATTTTTTATCGCTTATTTTTTTCATGATGCGTACTGAAGTTCCATGTACGTTGATGGGATCATCCATCAACGATTGAAAGCGGCAACTGTCTATTGTTATTTGCTCACTGCAGTTGGAGAAATGCATGCCATCATCATGACCGGAAAGTATCCTGTTCTTTGCAGGGTTGGGTATAACATTTACATTTTTAAAATAAAGATCAGATGAATATTGTGACAAAATGCCGAGGCCAGCGCAATGATAAAGGTTCATATTTTCAATGACAATATTCCTGCTGTTAATGATGAACGTTCCCGCATGATCTCTTGCACTGTGGCGCAATACCAGCCAGTTGCCCAATACGGGTTTATGCGCCCCTGCATATTGCAAACGCACCAAACCTTTTTTTAATTCAGATGCATTATAAGATGAAAAGTTTTCTCCCATGCAACCTGCATCGCCTGTTTGTGGTGTAATAAGCTTTGTGACTTTATCAAATTCCATAGCGCCCCATAATGCACTCTTCCATCCTTCTCCAATAAAAACCAATTTGCCTTTTTCAATGATGTAAGGAGATTCATACGCATTAATGGCAAGGTCAACATGATCATCAGCCACCGCAACGATTTCTGCTTGTGCAGTCAACGGTATATCCCAGTCAATATTTACATTGCGAATGATTATATTCTTGCTGCTGTCGATGGTGAATGGCTGCATCCTGTCGTGAAAAATAAGATCAGCATTATTACAGTTTATTTCAAGCTTGTTAAAGCCTTCAATTAATATTGGGCATCTTCTTAAAGGGATCACATCTGTATTAGATTCATAGTACAATTTTTCTGTTACATATTGTGGCCAGAAATCATAACGCCCATTTGGAAAAATAAGAACAGGATTGTTTTTTGTGCTGCAATCAGTCAATGCTTTCAATACATAAGGCACTGCATTCGCTCTTGAGCCCGGAACATAGCCATAATCTGTTATGCGGACCGTATCCTGTGCAAAGCATATTGTTTTGATCTGTATCAAAAGGAATAAGAAAAAAATAAGTTTGTGATTCATTACAGCTTGTACTGTTTATAAAGTTTTTGTTTGACAAAGGAATAGCATTACAATTAATTGTAGGGAGACTTTGCAGTGTTCCTTAACTGCATGAACATTAAAAATGAACAATAGCTATTTATTGAAGATAAGTATAGACCGCATATAACAGCTAAAATAGTACATGATTGTGCCGGAAAGCTTTTATATTAATAGCCCCTGTAACTTCCCTGAGTGAAAAAAGGAAAAAGTTCTGTGCCCATGAAATCAGTATTTTACTTACGCAACACCCTTTGATCTGCAATTGGCTTCGCCATAATTGTACTTATTAAGAAGAAAGACCTATTCTATTTTATTATTATACCTGTTTGGAATGTGTTAATATATACAACCGCTGGTTAATCCTTTATGCATTGGTATTAGCACAGATGCCTGATTAAAACCAACAATCGGAAACGACAAACGGCTGCAGGAACAAGATCCTTGCAGCCGTTTGACTAACCGAAACCGGCGTCTTCGTTTTGTTGTTTTTTAATAATGTGTGTTAATCGTGAATTTCAGTTATGAATGGCGAGTAATTTCTTTGATAGCGAAACCTTACTCGCTACCGGCAACCCACTGCTCACTTAAAATGTGACAGATTACAATTAACATAACACTATTTGGATTGTTTTATTAATTTAACTGTTACTTTTTCTGTGCCCTGTATTACTTCTGCAAAGTAAATACCCGGCGGGTAGTTATAGCCAATTCTCGCAGAACCTTTTGCTGATATATTTGATATCACTTCCAACGTCTTTCCGTGCACATCTGTGACTCTGATTGTAACCGGCTTTCCTGGGTTGCTGTTTATAAGAAGTGTAAAATACTGAGAAGCCGGATTGGGAAAAGTTTGTACACTTAGTGCCTGGTTTTCATTCATCTGCTGTTTGGAAGCGTCGCTATTCTCATTGAAATCCGTTGCAACTGCTGTTGCATCGTGATTAAGAATAGTGCCATATGCAAGCGTAAGTTCATTTAAAGATACATTGTGCAGGCCAGCGGCGGTAACACAGTTATGCATACTCCCGCGGACAGTGCTGCTTGTATAAGCTGTCCAGTTGCTGCCATTGTGTATGTGCAGCGAAACTTTAGCTTCCGGTATGCCGTTAAGTGCTGCATCCGGGTAATACATACTGATGTTACCACTGTATGCTTTTACTGCGGAAGCAAACTGGTATGCCCGGCTAATATTTGCTTCTGCCAACGGATGAGCAAGTGTTGTATTTTTTGTTTCGCTGTTGGCTCCATTGATTGTGAAGCTGGCTGATGGTACCAGCACAAGCGAATCCACAAAAAATACGGTACCCGGTAAAACATATAAGAAATCGCCTGGGGAAACCGAGATCCCGGTTTGAGCGTAGCTGCCAGGCGTACATATGCAGAGGCAAAAAGCACAAAGCATATTTCGTAGATGGATAAGCATAAAAATAAATTTAAAAGTGATGAATCTTTATTTTATGGCTACCTGCTCTTTAGTTGCCTGTGTGGTAATAGCAGCTTGTAATTGTTTAAGCTGTTGGCTTACTAAATTCTGCTGTGCAGTAAAAGCAGCCTGCATATTTGTTATTGTTTCTTTCAATTCTTTGCTTTCGGTATTTTGAGAAAGTAATTTTTCTTTTAATGTTTCATTCTCTTTATTCAGCTTATCCAATTGCTCCTGTTGCTCCTGCACAGCTTTTACCAGTGGCATCACAAAAGCTTCATAGCTCAGGCTGTAGTGATCTTTGTCAGAAGCAGGTTTATTAACGCCCGTAAAATTGTACCCGATCATCTCGGCTGCCTTTTCCACTTCCTGGGCAATAAAACCGGTGCGGCGTATGGTAATTGCTTCCTGGTAAGAAGCTTGTATAGCATCAGTATTGCTTACCGGCCTGCCGCTCATTTGCTCATCCATTTTCGTTACATCAAACTGGTAAGAAACGGGTCGCAGTTTCAGGATAAAATCAAGCCCGTGCACATCTTCCCTCACGTTGAATTTAAAGCGGCCATCAGAAGGTGTAGTAGGTAAAACCTGTCCTTCAATAACGGTAACGGCAGCATTGCCAATGCGCACTTTATTGCTCGCATTCACTATGGCACCGCAGCCTATAGCCGTGGCATTGGTTAAAGTACCCGAGCTTACATCGGCTCCATATCCTAAGGCCGTATTGTTAGAACCTTTAGTATTTGTAAAGAGAGCATTCATTCCATAGGCTGTATTATTGCTACCCTTTTTATTGTTGTAAAGTACGTCTCTTCCCATTGCCGTATTATTGCTGCCGGTATTAAAATAAAGTGCATTTGCTCCATTTGCTGTATTGGAGATGCCCGTTTTATTAAAAGCGAGAGCATATCTGCCGGCGGCGGTATTAAAAGCCCCGGTGGTATTGGAAAATAAAGCGCTATCTCCCATTGCTGTATTATAAATGCCCGTGGTATTGCTATAAAGTGCATCCCATCCATCGGCTGTGTTATAGCTGCCGGTAATATTATTAACCAGCGCGTTTGCCCCGGTTGCTGTATTGTAATCACCTTTCGTATTATTAAAAAGTGCAACATAGCCGGTTGCTGTATTGTAATTGCCTGTGGTATTAGTGTAAAGAGCAGTTCTGCCACTTGCTGTATTGAAACTACCTGTAGTATTCGAATATAGGGTGGCTCTTCCATTTGCTGTATTGTCGATACCTGTCGTATTTAAATACAGAGCCTGGAAGCCCCATAAAGAATTATCATCATTTGTAGAAATCTTCCCGGATACTATATTATTTACTCTAAATACCAATGGCTTATCATCTGTTGTACCCACAAAATTTACGGCCGGATCGGTGCCTGCGTTGCCGGTTAACAACCAGGAAGAAGCGTCAACCGAATTAGTGCCGGACATAAGCACCCAACTTTTATCGTTCCAATAGTAAAAGCCAGGCGTTACTGCCGTTGAACCGCCCTTTGTGGTTGCTGTATTGTACACCAATAACGAGCTAGCCGGATGCGGGATGGTTGTTATATCATTAATACCTGTAAGCGCTACCCGCGGAAATAGTACCCCTTTGTTATTACTACTTATATCTAATTTGGCACTCGGGTCGGGTGTTTTAGTGCCGATGCCAATTTGAGCTTCGGCGCTCATGCTAAAAGCAAGAAAAAGAATTGCAGAAAATAAATAAGCATTTTTCATAAAACATGGTTTTAAAAGATTAAAAATTATTAATTAGTGAACTGTTCTCATGGCTATTGACGGCCATTGATCACACCACAACATTACCCCCGCCAATAAAAAAACCATGTTTGAATCCGGTCAAAAAACTATTAATATCAGGACAAAATGCAGCGCTGTTAATTTTAGGACAGAAACTATTAATTTCCGGTCAAAAAAGATTGTTTGTGGCGATAACCAGAAATTTGCGCAATAACACTTTACTTTGAAAATGGCTGTTATTAAAGATCTCCTAAACCGGAAGACCTGAAACCGAAGCCTTGCAAACAGGGCCGTAAAGGACAGCCCGAAAATATCCTGAAAGAAATTAATACCAGGATGCCTGGAAATATAATTTAACTGTTAATAGCAGTTATAACGAATGGATTAATACTATGAAAAACCTTATCTCCCTATACCTATGCCTGCACTTCAGTGTACACGCTACCTGCCAGCCACCTGTTTCCTCTCGTCCACCTGCTGCTGAACTCACCAATCCTTCTGTAAAATCGCTCACTGTGGAAGACGGTTTGCCCCAGGGATTTATAAATGGCCTGGTGCAGGACAACCAAGGGTTTATCTGGATGGGTACCAGAGAAGGATTGGCGAGATATGACGGGAAAAGTATAAAAGTCTATCGCAGTGACCCGAAAGACAGTACTACCCTCGCGGCAAATGTTTTGACAACAATATATGCTGACAGGGAAAATAATATCTGGATTATTTATGAAAACAATGAGGTTGACATTTTAAATCCTTTTACAGAAAAAATACGGCACATATCAAAAGAGCCTGCTTTTTCCTGGATGCATAAAAATTATATCGGGTTGCCGGCCCGGTTTGTGGAGGATAGCAGGCATGGATTCTGGATTATTTCAGACGATGGTAAACTTCGTCGTTTCAGCCTTAAACAGCCTTCACCACAAAGCATATCACTTCCTGATGATGAATATGCCTATTCGATAAAAGAAGATAAAGGGATTATCTGGCTGCTTACTGATAAAGCCTTGTATAATTTTGAAGATGTATCACCAAGAAAATTAAGCACCTTGCCTAAACCATTTAACACGTCTAAAGCCGATTTTTATGGTGAGATTGGAACAATAATCAGGGACATACATGACGATTGGATAATAGGTGGAAAGGGATATGTACAGGTTTATAATGAAAAGAAAAACAGTTGGCAGCTAATCAATACAGGCACCCGTGTCAATCGCTTTTTTACCGCTTCAAAAGATGGAACCATATATTTTAATTCAGCCTATTCTCTTTGCCGTTTAAATCCTGATCATTCTATGTCGGTTGTATGGGAAAATTATCCCGGAGGGTTTATAAGCATGATAACTGACCGTTCCGACGTATTATGGATCGGAACAAATACCTATGGCGCGAAGCTTGTTAATCTTACGTCAAGAGGCTTTCATTCATTTCCTTATCAATACGGTTTTTTAAATGACGTGCTGCATCAGTTGCTGCATATACCGGTTGACGAAGCCGGCTGGAGGGCTTATGATGCATACACGATCAGAACGGCTATAGACAAAGAAAAAAAACTGTGGGGAATTAGTCTTCCGGACTCCGTAATTGATGGCAAGCGTTGCGTTTTACGGGATTTTACATTTCTTACCCAGTTAACAAACGGAAGGGCGACCGTAATCCCTTTTGAAACAAACGCAGGCGATATCCGGGTTATCGAAACTTTAGCTTTTGATTATCAAAATAATTGCTGGGCCACCAAATACACCAACGAGCTTTCACGGGTAGATATAACGGCTAAAAAAATAATCCCTGTGCTTTCCTTGCCTCTTTTTGGTCATACTTTTGTTCATACCCCTGCTTATCTCGCTCCTTTCGGCAAAAAGCTGTGTATCGTTTTTTCCAATGCCGTCGAAGTATATGATATACCAACCGGCAAAGCCACCGTGTATAAAGAGAATGAAGTTTTCAAAAACACCAATTTATTAATGGCTGCTGCAGACCCGGAAAACATAGATGTGGTGTGGCTTGCTTCCATGGGGAATGGTTTAATACGATTTGACACCAAAACGGGCACTGCAAAAACTTTTGCAGAAAAGGAGGGCATTCCCAGCAATACCGTGTATGCCATCATTGCGGACAAACATGGCTTCTTATGGTGCAGCAGCAATAACGGTATCTTCCGTTTTAATCCTAAAGACAACAGCCTCCTTTCTTTTACGGCAAAAGATGGTTTGCAGGACAATGAATTTAACCGCTATCATTTTGTTGAATTACCGGATGGTCATTTCATTTTTGGCGGTACCAAGGGCTGGACGGTTTTTCATCCTGACTCCATTAATATCGATCATTTTCACCCACCTGTTGCGCTTACAGAAATCCTCGTTAATAATACGCCGCTTAATCAATTACCCGGTTGGAAAGACAGCGCTGTTCCAGCTCTCAGAAGCATAGTGCTTCCATACAATCAAAATTTTATTACTTTTTATTTTTCGGGACTACAATATAATGAGCCGGGTATATTACAATATCAGTATAAAATGGAAGGGATTGATAAAGACTGGGTGAAATCAGGCAACCGGAACATGGCTAACTATACCAGTTTGCCGAATGGCAGTTATACTTTCAAAATTAATTGCACCAATACTTCAGGTGTTTGGAATGATAGAATAAAAACATTCCAAGTAGTTATTTTGCCCCCCTGGTGGGAAACATGGTGGGCGCGGTTACTATTTGGAGTTCTTGTTTTTGCGTTGGCGATAGCTTTTTACCGCAATCGTATAAATGCCATACGTTCAAGACAGGAGGTATTGTTAAAACAGAAAGAAGCGGAACAACTCAGATCATTGGATCAAATGAAAAGCCGTTTCTTTTCTAACATAACCCATGAATTCAGAACACCGCTTTCGCTGATTGTTGCTCCATTGGAAGAACTGAATAAAGATGCTGGTGCTTCTCTTCCGGTGAAAAATAAATTATCACTTATTCAACGTAATGCCCAGCAATTAACCCGTCTTATAAATCAGTTGCTGGATATGTCGAAGTTAGAAGCGGGAAATATGAAAACTTCTTTATCCAGAGGGGAATTGAAATTGTTTATGATCCATTGTGTAAAATCTTTTGAACCACTTGCAGGGTTGAAGCAGATAGGCCTTCATTATGAAGAAGAGAATGCTGAGGGTGAATTTTTATTTGATGCCGATAAATTGGAAAAGATAGTATTTAACCTTTTATCAAATGCTATCAAGTTCACCCCGGAAGGCGGAAGCGTAATGGTGCAGTTCAATGTATTTACTGATAGCGAAGGAATGCATAAAATGCAATTAAAAGTAAGCGATACCGGCATCGGCATTCATGCTGATAAATTGCCTAAAATTTTTAACCGGTTTTACCAGATAGATGAAACAAGTACCCGCGCCGCGGAAGGCACAGGTATCGGCCTTGCCCTTGCCAAAGAACTTGTTGAATTAATGGGAGGAACCATTCTTGCAGAAAGTTTACCAGGAACCGGTACTACATTCCGGGTTTCTCTGCCGGTGCAGATAGCATCCGATCAGCAAATACCGTTATGGAAGCATGATTTATCAATCCATGGATCAATAAATGGCTCACTGATAGAAAAGGAGCAGCCACTGCCATTTGTAAGTAAAGAAAGCGCCCTGATTTTAATAGTGGAAGATAACAAGGATCTGTCAGCATTCATTGCAGGTACACTGCAGACCAACTACAAGGTATTGACAGCAGAGAATGGTGTTGAAGGCTTAAAACTGGCACATGAAGAGTTGCCGGATATTATCATAAGCGATTTGATGATGCCGGAAATGGATGGTTATGATTTATGCAAGCTGATAAAAAGCAATGCAAAAACGAGTCATATCGCTTTTATTATACTTACTGCAAAAGCATCACATGATAGTGTGATAGAAGGATTAATGCTTAGTGCGAATGATTATCTTACCAAGCCTTTTCATGTTGACGAATTACTGCTTAGAATACGCAACATATTGAGTCACCAGGAAAAGCTGCGTGCATATCATAATGCGCAACTTACAATTCCCGATGTTGCCATAAATCATCAAACACAAGAAAACATATTTCTGCAGCAGTTATACTCATTTATAGAGGAAAACATTGACGATGTTGGATTGAGTGTAGAAAAACTGGCCACAAAAATGAACGTAAGCGTGCGAACACTGAACAGAAAATTAAATGTGCTTGCCGGGCTTTCTGCAAATGGGGTGATTAAACAATACCGATTAAAAAGGGCGGCTGCCTTATTAAAAAGTGGTCATAAAATTTCTGATATAGCTTACCAGGTTGGGTTTGATACACCATCGTATTTTACTGTTTCCTTCAAAGCTTTTTACGGGCTTACGCCATCTCAGTATGCGAATACAACCACATAGCCCTAAAAGATATTTCCAATTCGTTTCTTAAAGCATCAATATAACACAATCAAGTTTTATTTATAAGTCCAAATTATTTTTATTCTGCAAAATTTGAAGAATTACAAAAGCGTTCGAAAACGATTCTTCACTTTAAATTAAGTCTTGTGGCTGTGATGCTACAATCGGAGTTAAGATGGAATCAACGGTGTAGCCGGATGGTATTTCAGATATAAGAGGAACGGTATCAAGCAGAAAAAAATTATATTGCCATTTATTCATTACTTAATCAACAACGCCTGCATAATACACTGCATTGTTACTTGCCTGTTTCATCTTCTTGCTGTTGAAGCAATGCTTCAAGCGCTTTTACTTTATCGGCATATTTTTCCGCGAGATTATTTTTTTCCCCTTTATCATCTGCAAGATTATATAACTGTGGCGTTGCTGCATTCCCGCTTTCTGTATCCGTTAATGCATAATAAGCAGGGCCATCGTTTGGTTTGATATATTTCCAGTTATCCTGTACAATCGCTAATGTGTTTGCCTGTTCTATCAAAAACGTTCTCCCTTTTTTATCTTTTCCTAAAAAAGCATCCATCATATTTTCACCATCATCATTGCCAGGAATGCTTTCATTCAATAAAGCCGCAAAGGATCGCGGAAGATCAATTTGACAAACCAATGCATCTGAAACCGCAGGCTTAATGGCTTCTGGCCACGAGACAATAAATGGTATACGCGTTCCCCCTTCAAAAATGCTGTACTTGCCACCTCGAAACGGGCCTGCGGGATTATGGCCATTCCGTTTTGTAACCGCATCATCCTGGTAGCCATCATCCAATACCGGACCATTATCGCTGGTAAATATCATCATCGTATTTCCGGATAAACCGAGGCATTGCAGTTGTTTCATCACTTCTCCAACAATCCAATCTAACTCCAGTATTACATCACCGCGATAACCCAACGGACTTTTATTTTTAAACATGGTAGCGGGCATACGCGGCACGTGCGGTTCATTTAAAGCATAATATAAAAAGAAGGGATGATCTTTATTTTCTTCAATGAACTGTTTTGCTTTTGATAAGAAAATGGGCGCCAGTTCTTCATCGGTCCATCTTGCTTTCTTACCGCCACTCATGTACCCAATCCGGCCAATGCCATTCACAATGGTTTGATCGTGGCCCTGCCCGGGAGATGCCATCATCTTTAATAATTCGGGATGTTCTTTGCCGGTTGGTTCATTGCCGATCTTATTTTTATAATCCACCTTAATGGTATCCTGCTTATCTGATCCAAGCACATCATGATTTTCTAAAAAAACAGTCGGCACCCTGTCTGCCGTCGCAGGAAAAATAAAAGAATAATCAAATCCAATTTCATTAGGGCCGGGCCTTACCGGCGCATTCCAGTTCTTTTGTACATCATCACCTAAACCCAGGTGCCATTTGCCCACCACTGCTGTTGCATAACCAGCCTGTTTGAAAATTTTGGGTAATGTGATTTCATTGGAGGGAATGATCAATGCGGCATCACCGGGAAGAATGCCCGTTCCTTTTTTACGCCATGCATATTTGCCCGTAATTAAAGAATAACGCGAAGGTGTGCACGTGGCAGCAGATGAATGCGCATTGGTAAAACGAATGCCTTGAGCAGCCAATGCATCAATATTAGGTATTTGAATTTTTGTGGCGCCATAGCAGCTTACATCACCGTAACCAAGATCGTCTGCATTAATAATGATGACATTGGGCTTTTTTGTTTGAGCAGAGCTGCCATAGACAAAACATAATGTAAATATGAATAAGAGAGCCGTTTTCATTGATGAGTGTTTATACAATCGTTTAGTGTTTTTACAGGATGTAAAATAAATCTTTGAAATATTTGCAGGATGTAATAATTGCCACAGATGTCACAAAAGCACAGAGAATAAATTATTAGTCTATTCACGCTGCACAAATCAATTTCTTATTGTATATCCTTCGCATACTTTGCAGCCTCTGCGGGAAGTTAATTTTAACTTGAATAATTATTGATTAGTTAACGCCACCCGATACTAAAAATAACTTCTGCTTAAATAATAGAGCGAACCACACCGCCATCCACTCTTAATGCAGCGCCATTAGTGGCAGAAGCCAGCGGGCTTGCAACATAAGCGATCATATTCGCCACTTCATCAGTCGAAGCGAAACGTTGAAGGAGTGAAGTTGGTCGTGCTTTCAGAAAGAAATTTTTCTCTACTTCCGACGTGCTGATATTATCAGCCTTTGCAAGATCATTGATAAAATCAATTGCACCCTGCGATTTTGTAGGCCCCGGCAATACGGCATTCACTGTTACATCCGTTCCCTTTGTCAATTCTGCTAGCCCGCGGCTAAGTGCAAGCTGGGCCGTTTTGGTTACACCATAATGGATCATTTCTTCAGGGATGAACACGCCTGATTCGCTGGAGATAAAAATGATGCGGCCCCAGTTCTTTTGCAGCATTTTTGGAAAATAAAAACGCGATAACCTTATACCACTCATTACATTCACTTCGAAAAGATTGAACCAGTCTTCGTCGGGAATTTTATCAAAAGGTTTGGGTTCAAAAATGCCCGCATTGTTTACAAGAATATCTACTTCGGGCAGTTGTTGTAATAAGGCATCTACTTCTGATGTTTTCGAAAAATCAGCAGCGATGCCTGATATGTCTTCTTTACCTGTTTCTTTTTTTAACTGGTCTACTGCTTTGTTGATGGTTGCTGTTGAACGCCCGTTGATGATTACGGTTGCATCTTCCAGCAACATTCTTTTTGCAGTGGCAAAGCCAATACCCGATGTAGAGCCGCTGATGAATGCTTTCTTTCCTTTTAACTGAAGGTCCATGATTTTTAGATTTTATATGATTTAACGCATGTGTTTTTCAAAGTGATGTTGTACAAAAATACCGCAGCTATTATATTATAATATCAACGATCAATGGCTTATTGTTTTGGCAAATGAGCAAGATCAATCACCGGTTGCTTGTTTGAAGCTTTTCTTGTAAAAGGTTGATTGGGTTGTATAAACTCATTAAAGAACCCATCATTCTTTAAAAAGAAATGATCGCCACTAACTCCGCCGGCATAATCTTTACGATAGCCGCCTTTGGCTGTAGCATCAACTGTAAATGTTGCAGTGGTTAATTCTGTCCATTCACCATTATCATTGGCTATCCATTGGTTTTTATAGAATCCCATTCTTGTTTCATCTCCTGTTTCAGGAATGAAATTTTCAAGAAAAGAATATAAGTGTGTAAGATGTGTTACCGTTTGCGGGCGTTTAAAGCTTCTTTCCAGCACATTGGGATCCTAAGCTTAGAATTCCACGTGGACAAGTTGTCGC